>JGI20157J14317_10000519_pt1 | contig 40827 bp, 39 predicted proteins | sample COG_07_FD_14317 | JGI IMG/M metagenome (IMG submission 14317)
GAATGGCTACCAATTTCATTAAACTTTGTCTGAAAATATTCAGTATTAAGAACAACAAAATTACCAACCGAAGCAAGCCTATCTTGCTGTTTATCTTTGATATATTTATCAGAAGTCATGATGTCTCAGTACCTTCAACAACTGTCTGCAACACACGTTGAGATGTGATAATACCAAGCGTTTTTTTCTCATTACGAACCAATAAAGGCCCATTTGTTTGAACAAGAATTTTGATGATATTAGTCAAATTTTCATCCTCAGTAACAGATGGTAAATCCCCAGAAACCGGTCCGAACGAGCCATCCAGCTCTGCTATCGGTTGCATCAATGATTTTGCTCTTACGACTTTTAGCCGAGAAATACCGGCAACAAAATCTGTAACATAATCATCGGCTGGTGCTGTTATAATTTGCTCAGGTGTCCCGACCTGAATGATTTTACCATCACGCATGATAGCAATTCTGTCGCCCACTCTAACGGCCTCATCAAGGTCATGAGTGATAAAGACAGTGGTTTTTTTCATAACTGCTGAAAGTTTAATAAATTCGTCTTGTAACTGTCGCCGTATAAGGGGATCAAGCGCACTAAAGGGTTCATCCATCAACAGCACATCTGGGTCTGCTGCAAGAGCCCGTGCCAGACCAACACGTTGTTGCATCCCGCCTGACAATTCATGGGCAAATTTATGCCCCCATCCAGTAAGCTCAACCATTTCTAACACTTGTTCTGCGCGCGCGAGACGTTCATTTTTATTCAAGGCACGTATCTCAAGAGGCATAGCTATATTATCGAGCACTGAGCGATGCGGCAGTAAAGCAAAATTCTGAAACACCATGGCAATCTGTTGATTGCGGTAATTACGTAATTCTTGAGCTGATAGCTGTAGAATATCACGACCACCAACCACTATACGTCCAGAGGTTGGCTCAAGCAGTCGATTTATATGTCTAACAAGTGTCGATTTTCCGCTTCCTGAAAGCCCCATAACACAAAAAATCTCACCAGAACGAATGTTAAGGGATACATCAGCTACGCCTACAACAGCGTTAAATCGTTCCAAAACATCCTGTTTAGATAAATTCTCTTTATGAATTGCGGCAAGCGCTTCGGTCCCACGGTCACCAAACACTTTCCATACGTTCTTGATATCAATTGCAACCTCTGCAACGTCTCCGTCTCGATGAACAGCCATTTTTGGATCCATTATGCGTAAAACCTCTAAAACATAACTAATAATATAGGTAGATAGTAACCTTATTCCCAAAAAATTAAACCGAACAAACTACGTTCAAAATCGAGGTGTATTTTGCAGGATTTTCTAACTTTTTACGGAAAAATGACAAACGAAAACAAAAGAAATGGCCCACCCCATTTAACAGGATGGACCACATAAGATGTTAGGCAAACTACATGCCCAGCCAACCATCAACACGGTCTGAATTTTTTGACACCCACTCTTTTGCGACGTCCGCAGGGTCACGGCCAAGACCAGCAATTTCATAAGCAAATCCGCTAATATCACTTGCATCTAGCTTCATATTTGCAAGAAAGTCTGCAATTGCAGGAGACCGGCCCGCTAGTGAGTTTGAATAGGCCACTTGAACTTGCTTCAGTGCATCTTTTGATGCAACGAACGATTCTGTGTACCAGTTAGCAGAATCCGAAGGCTGAACCATCTTATATTTTGCTGGGTCGTTCTTTGGTTCAGTAAGCATTACGACATCAAACATTGACCAAATAGCATGCGGCTCATAGCAGTAAAACGCATAGCCTTCACCTTTGGCGATCGCATCTTTAATGCGCGCTGTTTTTACACTTTCTTCGGCACGAATTGGGTCAATAAATGCAAGTAGGCCATAATCACGGACTTTAACTTCATTCACATTAGCAGATGCCCATCCAGGTGCACCAATCCACATCTCACCTTTACCATTGCCATCTGAGTCCATCTTGGCGGCAACTTCTGGGCGACCAAGGTCGGCGATATCGGTGATTTTATTTTCTTCGGCAAATTTACGAGGTACGCAAAATCCCTGATTTCCAATATAGTGATTGTCACTTAGTGACACAGTACCGGCACCTGAGACATATTTATTTGTGAATGATTCCTGATTTGGGAGCCAAACATCTGGATGTACATCAATATCGCCTTTACCTTGGTCCATACCTTGGAAAATTGTAGCATTAGTCCCTGGCACCATCTCTACTTCGCCACCAATCTTTTCGGTAACAACTGTAGCAATCAAATTGGCAACGGCTTGTGCTCCTGTCCAAGACGGAACACCGATTGCAACCTTTTCACCAGCCATAGCAGCTGTTGCAGTGGTTGACAGCAAGGCTGTAACCATAGCTTTGACAATAAGTTTTTTCATCAATTTAGTCCTTTCAGTTAACAAATTCACATTTCATTACTCAACTGCAATACATGTTAGCAATTGACCCTCATATGCAAATAATAATGCAGCGCCGCCAGTGTGAAGAAAAACGACACCACCATCTCCCATTATTTGGCCTGATTTTATCTGACCTATTAACCCTGCCACACCTTTTTCAGAATAAACAGGACCGAGTAAGATTCTGCTATTCCGAGCTACTTTATGAGGCACGAAAAGACAATTAACTATATTNTTTTCATATGGTTAGGTAATGTAGTTTATTTTTTGGATTAGATTGCTTATTTCATGATGCTGACTTTATGGATTTAAATAATCCTGCAGCCTTCATCAAAGGAGAGACGATAGCCTCGCGGATGAAGTTTTGTTTTGTCTCCATAACCCAGATTCAGTAAAAAATTGGACCGCCATGAGGTATCTTTATAGAAAGCCTCATCGATTTTTGTTTTATTAAACCCACTCATTGGGCCGCAATCCAAACCAAGACTTCGTGCCGCAGCGATCAAGAATCCTGCTTGCAACCAACTATTTTCAATCGCAATTTGTTCAAGATCAGCCTCGTCTTTTTGACGGAAAGCATCGCCGTTCATATGCGGCGCAAGTTTTTCAATATGGTCATAGAACCGCGTATCATGTGCAAGAATAGCCACAACAGGTGCCGAATCGATTTTTGGTTTATTCCCGTCTGCCGCCGCCTCACTGACTTTTTGCTTTTGCTCTTCAGAGTGCACAAACGTGATGCGCATCGGGCAGAGATTAGAGGCTGAGGGTGCAATTTTTGCTAATTCATAAAGCTGGTAAAGCACATCCCTCTCGATAGGTTTATCGGTAAATAAACGGTGTGTGCGACCCTCTTTGAATATTTGGGAGATTAATTGTTCACTATTCATTGGCTCATTTCACTTCTGGTTAATGGGGTTTTTTATCTCACATCTTTTAGCCCCGGCACTTCAATAATTAGCAGTTCAGCCTCGCTCTTTGCTACCAGAGCAATCGAGGCTTCATTGCTTATTGTGATGCCATCGCCCTTTTTGGCAAGAATCTCATTAACAAGCACGCTACCGTCATCAACCAGAAGGTAGGCTTTGCCTGTGATGGGGTGTGTCATTGATCGGCGGCGCCGAGATTTTCAAATGCGTGATGTTGCAGCATATCACTATATCCTAAAAAAACCCACCAGCGCGCAACCCTGCCCGATTAGCTGCTAATATGGCATCGGATGGGCTTTATGCGCAGCGGTGATTTCGGCTAACACCTCATCGCTTAACACCAGATCGGCACCTGCCAAAATATGTTCAAGCTGAGTTTGTGTGGTAGCGCCAAAAATCACTGACCCCATAAAGGGGCGCATCATTGCCCAGGCAAGTGCCATATGAACGGGGTCTAGGCCATGTTTTTGCGCAATCCCCAAATAGGCATCAATCGCTGGCCATACCTTTGCATTTATCCGCCCACCAAGTTCAGGCATAGCCGACATGCGTGAGCCCTCTGGCAGGTTAGCGCCGCCCTGATATTTACCAGACAGCAATCCAGCTGCTAGTGGCGAGAAGGCCAATAAATCCACCTGTTCATGATGACATAACTCAGCCATATCCAAATCAAATAAGCGGCACAGCAAGCTATATTCATTCTGGATACTTACCACACGTGGCCGGTTTTGCGCCTTGGCTGCCTGCACCCAAACAGACGTACGTACCCCATGCACTTTCATTCGACAGGCCGAAATAGCGTATTTTGCCAGCTTTCACCAGCTCATCCATCTGGTCCAAGACTTCATCAACATGGTCATAAAACGCAGCGCTATCCTGCCCAGTTGGGTCATACTGCCAGTTTTTCCGAAACATATAAGAGCCACGATTAGGCCAGTGCAGCTGATAAATATCGATATAGTCAGTATTCATAGCGCGCAGGGAATTTTCAACAGCGCTTTGGATTGTACTTGCAGAAATTGGTGCTCCTTCGCGCACAAATTTATGTCCTTCACCGGTCACTTTAGTTGCAATGATAAGCTCATCACGACGTTTTTTTATGCTCGGCCAGTTGCCAATCACCCGCTCTGTATCGCCAGACGTCTCAGCGCGCATAGGGTTGGTTGGATACATCTCGGCAGTATCAATCAGATTGATACCATGCGCTAATGCGGTATCTATTTGGCGCCAGCCATCTTCTGGGGCGGTTTGCTCTCCCCATGTCATAGAGCCTAAACATAGCTTGCTGACCTCTAGTGATGACCAACCCAGTTTTTTTGTTTGCACGCTACCCTCGTCTTTTCAGTCACATTATTTTTTCTAATTCACTTTCAGCACTCTACTGTTTGTCACCCTGTTTTGCCAAGCAGGAACAAAGCTGACTGAAATAGGATTTTGGGGTTAAGCTAAATAACACACCCCCCTTTCATCATTTGTCATCTGACCTACATTATTTTCTGTCAAAACAAGGGTTGTGCCGGTCTATTTAAGCCGGCGTATTATAGGCCGGCATATTATAGGAAAGTGTGAAGCAAGCGTGATGAAGCCACCAATTGCCATTATGTGGTTTAAGCGTGATTTACGGATTTATGACCATCGCCCCCTTTGTGCGGCGATAGAGGCAAGTCAGGCAAACGGACAGGCCATTCTGCCGCTCTTTGTGGTTGAACCAGATTATTGGCAATTACCAACAAGCTCGCGCCGGCATTGGGTGTTTGTGCGCGAATGCCTTGTTGAATTGCGAGCCGCGCTTGCCAGCTTGGGCCAGCCCTTGGTGGTGCGTATCGGAGGCATAGACGCTGTGCTGGATGATCTGTCGCAGCATTTCAGCATCAAAACGATATATTCTCATGAAGAAACCAGCCAAGGTTGGAGCTATGCCCGTGATAATGCTGTGCGTGCTTATTGTGCGCGCCATCACATAGCAGTGCATGAGACCCCGGCAAATGGCGTTGCCCGCCGGTTCTATAATCGTGATAAATGGGCATCCATGCGCCATAAAAGAATGGCACAAGACCGTCTTAACCAGCCTGCCGCGGGTGCCTTGCAGCATGAGTTAGCTGCCCTAAAAGCCCTCGATAATGGCGTGCTCCCGCATTATGACGACCCTCTTTTCGGAGCGCCGCTGGTAGCCCATGACAGCACCCAGCAAGGTGGGAGACGCCGCGCAATAGCCCTCCTGCGCTCTTTTCTGATGGAACGCAGTGAGGCCTATGTAAAACAACTCGCCTCGCCATCCAAGGGGGGAGACAGCTGTTTGCGTCTATCACCCCATCTGGTATGGGGGACTATCTCATCACGTGAGGTCGAGCACAGTATCCGCAATTATGCCGCGGCGCCAGATACATCCCTCAGCTACGCTAAATCACGATCCCTAAAGGCGGTGCTATCGCGCTTATCATGGCGCTGTCATTTTATGCAGAAACTAGAAGACCAGCCAGAGATAGAGTTTAACAATATGCACCCTCTTTATGATGACTTGCGTGAGGGCGATGTTAATAAGACATATTTTGAGGCATGGGCACAGGGGCGTACAGGTTATCCGCTTATTGATGCCTGCATGCGCTCGTTACGCGTCACAGGCTGGCTACCCTTTCGGATGCGCGCAATGCTGGTCAGTTTTGCCAGCTATCACCTCTGGCTCGATTGGCGCTTTACCGCCCCGCATCTTGCCAAGCTCTTTACCGATTATGAACCAGGCATTCACTATAGCCAGTTCCAAATGCAATCAGGCGTTACAGGTATCAATACTATCCGTATCTATAATCCAGTTAAACAATCTTATGAACATGACCCAGATGGCAGCTTTATCCGCCATTGGTGTCCAGAGCTATCGGACCTGAGCAACCAATGGATTCATGAACCACATACAATGCCGCCGCTGCAGGGGATCGCGATGTCCTTTGACGTAAACCGAGACTATTTTACCCCAATCGTACCCAATGAAGCAGCCATGCGAGGAGCTAAAGAGAAAATATTTGCCATTCGAAAAAACCCCCAATTCAAGATATTCTCAGCAAAAGTTTATCAAAAAATGGGATCTCGCAAAAAGCAGAGAAAACGACCGAAAATAACACAGGATAAACAACTTAAATTGTTGTAAGAGAGATATTGTTATAGCTCCGCCCAACAGTCAGAAGCTGATGATAAACACAGTTTCACTACCCTGTTAGTCGCGCGACGTAATCTGCGCATACATCTGCTCTATCATCCGCCCAGCTGTCTTTTCAAAAAGACACGGTAGAACTGCGTGAATGATGGCCGCGCAGCCAGCCGCTAGTAACCGAGAGGCAAACCAGCCAGCAACGCGCATATGCTGAAAATATGTTTCATCAACAGATTTAGGATGATCAACAAAAACACGCTGCCATATTCGCATCATCGGAATTCCTTAAAGAAGTTGTTTTTAGCACTATAAACTAAATAAAGAGTTTCAGAAAAGACCAATGAAAAGCAGAGTTTGATTAGCTGTGATATTTTAGAGAAATTTCATAATTAATATCTAAAAATTAGATATTTACTCTAATATCTTAATAGAATTATTGGCTATATTACTTAGCAAACGAACATTTCTGTATAATATTTTAGAAAAGATTACTTACGCCAGAAGCACGCCACTAACCCTAACCCTATTATTCTAGTGAGGAAAATACTCTCTCCTAGAAGAAACAACGCTGATTGCACTAACTGGTTAACAACCCCGACCATATGGCGAAAGCGCTTAAAACGATGTTAAAGAAACAAATTGAGACTTTTATAGTCTCTTGACTAAGACGCTTCAAAAAAATCTATGGCATCTTCAATCCTGTCATCTCCCCAAAACAAATCATTACCTACCGTAAAAGAGGGAACTCCGAATATTCCTTGTTCCATTGCTCTATTTGTATTGAATTCAAACTTATCTTTGGTTTCACTTGACTTGGCGACTTTTACTATTTGATGAAAATCATAGCCAAGTTTTTCCATGCAGTGTTTAATGTTAGCGTCAGAGCCCGCTTCAATACCATGTATAAACCAAAGTTTATAAGTTTCCTCAAAATATTCCAAATACCTGCCCATATCATTCATTACAATACCAACACAATTTGCAAAGTCTGAATCTTTCACTGGAAATGGAACAGGATTTTTAGGTGGGCTAACGCCATATCGGACGGCGCGTCTTTCAATATCTCTCCACATATAATTTATTTTGAATGGCTTATCAGGAGTAAATGGCGCGTTTCCTAACTCTCCCATGATGCGCTTGACACTTATTGGGATAATTTTCATTTCAATTTGGTGGGTTTGAAGAAGGGTCTTTATCCGCATTGCTGTAAGAAAGGTATAAGTGCTTCCTATAGAAAACCATGCTGTAATATTTCGTTCCATTATAAATGTTTCCTTTTAGAAGTTTTAGCTTCGCCAGAATTAAGTTTGGCTGACCTGAAATAGTATATTTCAATTGCAATTTGATTTCCAGTTATCGGCGCTCCATGATGGGAGTGTGCGGCTGAAGTTATTTAATTTGTCAAAAAATATGAATTGAGTTTTGGAATGTCAAAAACAGCGATTATAACAGGAGCACAGCAAGGCATAGGCGCTGCTGTCGCGTTAAGTTTAATAAGGCAAAACGTTAATGTAGTAATGAACTATCTTGATGATGATAGACTAGTTCAAAAATATGCTCTTCAAGCAGAATCTGTCGGAGTAAAGGCCGCTCTTGTGAGGGGAAATGTTGGGGAACAATCTACGGTGAGTAAGCTAATAGAATGTGCTAACAACTTCGGTGGCGTTGATTATGTAGTCAGTAATGCTGCCATTTTTCCAAGAGCTCCGTTGTTAGATATGTCGCTTGAAGATTGGGACGCAGTTCTCAACTTAAATTTGAGAGCGTGTTTCCTTTTGGTAAGGGAAACTGCGGCAACCATGGTGCAAAATAAAATTAGCGGTTCGATTGTTACACTTTCCTCTGGTGCTGCGCTAAAAGGGGCCGTGAACGGGGCACATTACAGCGCTAGTAAAAGTGGGCTTTTAGGCTTTTCAAAATCAGCCGCGCTAGAATTAGCCAAATACGGAATAAGGGTTAATGTGGTTGCTCCCGGTCTTGTCGATACAGACCAGCCACGTGGCCAGTTCTCTGAAGAGGATATGGACCGCCTATGGCAACAACATCCATTAAAAGGAAAAACTACTGTTAATGATATTGCTGACATGGTTTGTTTTCTGTTGTCAGAAAAATCAAAGCGCGTTACCGGTCAAATTGTTCATGTCAATGGCGGCGGTCTGATGCCATAAAGCACTGAAAAAATATAAGCGTCGTCAAACAGGTAATATTTCTCTATGAATGCATTTAGACGTATTTTTTGTCCATCGTATCGCGTTACATCGAGACGGTCCACCGTTGGATGCTTTTAAGCTAATGAGCTCTGGGGCCTCAACCTTTAATTCACCTTGGCCAAATTGCGGTTCATGAATTTTGATATTTTCCATATGCGATTGAAAAATTTCTATGGTACGCGACCCTGTCTCAGGGTTAGGTAGCACACGCATCGTATAGAAGGTTGTAAAGGATGGGACATTGTCCCATGAACTATCTTTATCATCTACTTCCATGGAAATTTGGAAAACTGGCTTTCCTAATCTAGAAACCTTTCCTGTCATTCTGTCCTTATATTGAACACCTTCAATTGGGTTAGGCGGAGTTAACCAAATTGCTGCCCCGAGTTGTGGCCAGCCAAACATTTCCCGGCCAACAGCTATTTCAGCATCAGAATCGCAATATAAAAATGGGTCATAAAATCCCTCTACACCCTCATAGCTAACGGCTAGTGCCACTACCGCTTCGCGGACCAACGTTCGCTCTGGATGGTACGAAGCAAACTCTGAACCAAAGCCGATATCACATACCAGCTCATGAATTGTAAATCGAACTGGCGCACCAGCCAAAGGCACGAGCGGCGAAGGTACAAGACGCGCAATTTCTGCTACATTACAATCAGCCACTAAATTCAGAGACCTGCCAAGAAAGTTCCAAGGAGTGGGGCCATAAAGTGAAGCATGTCCTGAGGTATCTAAAGGTGCCGAAAATCCTTTTAGTGAAGATGACATCTAATTATTGGAACCGTCGGCCTTCGTGGGCGAAGCCATTCCAGAGAACACTCTTGATACAAATGCATCCCTCTCAACCAGCCGCATTTCGTCAAAAACAGCCGCTTCAACTTTTTCATCAAGAAACGACAGGTCGCTACCACTTTCCTTAAGTATAGTTTCGAGATTTTTCTGGCGATCACGCATCGCATAAACTTCTGTCGCAAGTGCAAGAACAACACGCATCATGTCGGACTTAGTGACGTCAGAAAAATAGTCATGGTTTGACATTGTACTTTTGCCTTAATTTACTGGGAGTTTGACACCCATTGTCACGTGGTACTGAAATTTTCCCATGTAGTTTCCTTTTGCACCCCCCCATTCGGAATGTGCCTCGACAAGTTCTGCTTCTAAACCAGCATCATTGTAGGATTTAATTAAGTCCATCTCATGGTAATTGCGCCAGAATGGCTCACCATTATGGTCGGTATCCCAATCCATCAAGAATGCGCTCAACGGATCAAGGCTAGAATAGCTAGGCAATTCTAAATTTGCTAAGATGCCGCCAGGAGCTAGCACACGCGCAGCTTCGTTCACGATATTATTAACAGCTTTAGTTGGCACTTCATGCAGTAGCAACATACAGTATACAAGGTCGAAGTGGCCATCAGGAAATTGAATTGACTCTGCATTCATCTGGCTGAAATGCATTGGCCTTCCATTATCTACTGCCCGCTGCCGCGCGAATCTTAGCATTGGTTCAGCAAGGTCAATTCCCCAATGTTCGGCGTTGGGAAACGCATCCATTATAGGATAACTTTTGTAGGCGGGACCACATCCCAGATAAAGTACCCGCTTGATGGGTTTATCAGGTAGGACGTTGCGAAGGGCACGCCCCATCTCGTCGCCTGCTTTGCCGTACCGATGCATTGTATAAGTGGCAACACCTACCTCGTAGATAGGCCCTGCAATTGTGCTTTTATGAAAATTGCCCGGTTGAAGATGAAATTCTGTATTATCATAATAGTCTGGCATCGACATTTCTGGGTTCAATGTAAGAGAACCAGGCTCTGTATATTCGACACTCAAAGCGCTTTCTAGTTCCTGCTTGTTTTGATTTAATCCATAAATCACTTCACGCCACATAGCCTCCTGACTTAGGCGCTGCCACCCTCGCGAAGATTGATATAGAGCATCCGATTCAAGTCGCTTCTTCATAAATTTGGTATCACGAAGCTTATGCTCAGGGGGGCTTGTTCTGTGGCACCATTCATCAAAGCTTTCACGCAGCTCAGGCATTAAAGTGCCAGCTACAAAAACTTTTAAACCCTCAACTAGATCAAGTCTTGCCTGATGTTCTCTACTCAGTCTTAAATCCATTTGCACTCACCCTATTTTTTAAAAAGTAAGGTCTAGAGATTTACTGTAAACATACTTTAAATTCTATGTCTAGTAGGGATAATTTTGGTGTTATTAGAAACTTGATTTTGCGGAATTGACGTGTCAGGATTTAATTAGAAGTTTTTATTTTTATTTTTTTTCAGCCATAGTCTTTATTAGAATTATTGTGTTGAGGGCAGAATTAATGGATTTAGTAAAGAGGGGTTATTTTGACTGTTTTTTTGGACAGTTGCATTATCGTTCAATAAATTTAGACACTGACCTTCCTTTGCTAATAATGTTCCACCAATCACCACTTTCGTCGCGAAACTATCAAGCTATTTTACCATTCCTTGGTGAAAATTATCGCGTAATTGCGATAGATACACCGGGATTTGGGCAATCAGATCTTCCTGCCACGGAATGGGAGGTTGATGACTATGCCATGCTGGCGCCGATGGTGGCAGATAAACTGGGCATTCAGAAATTTTACCTTTTTGGACGCGCCACCGGGGCAGTATTTGCATTTGCGGCGGGTTTGAATTTTGGTAACAGAATTAATAAGCTGGTACTTCATGGTATGCCGGTTTACACGCAGAACGAGCGCGAGAGCAGGTTGGCGTCATTTGCGCCACCATATGTAATTAATGATGATGGAAGTCATTTTGACTGGATATGGTCTCGTATCCATTCAGAATACCCATGGATAAACGCTGAGATGGCAACAAATTTTGCCAAAGATTTTTTGGACGTTGGGCCAGATTTTGCCAGCTCCTATAGGTCGATATGGCGGTATGATTTGCCAAAAACTTATGTTGCGGCTGGATCAAATTTAGCCTGCCCAACATTGGTTGTTGGTGGTGACGCTGACAGGATTTCGTTCATGCACGAGCGTGTCACATCATTGCTGACTGAGGCGGAGGCATTGCTTATTAAGGACGCTACTGATTTCATTGCCGAACAAGAACCAGCTAGTTTCGCTGCCGCGCTATCCGCTTTCCTCGGAAGGTAGGTTCCAAAAAGCACCTGTAATCACTAAAAAAAACGCTTTGAATTTTAATAAGGTTTTTTGTTTAATAGTATTTAATCCATTAATGGAGAGCAAAATGACAAAGGCAAAACCCAAGGAGAATAGATGGCGTCAGGCTGCATTGTATGCCGGCATTGACTGGAATTCTCTAGACGGCGAGAAGGTTGCAGTAGCGCTCGACCGGTTGGAGTTTTTGACCGAAAAACTGGACGTTGATGCGATTTCGCAAACAGAACAAGCGTCTATATTCGACGCGGAACGGTTTGCAAAATGACTTGTATAACCAGTCTTTCAGTTTATGAAATGTCAGATATGCTCGAAAGCGGCAAGGTAAGCTCGGTAGAGCTGACAAAAGACCTCATCAAAGTTATTGAGAAAAAAAACCAATATTATCGGGCGTTTCTTACGTTGACGTTTGAAACTGCAATAGAACAAGCAACTGCCGCTGATAAAAGGCGTTCCGAAGGACGCCGTGCTAGCCCGATTGACGGTATCGCCGTTGCTTTGAAAGACGCCTATGACACCAAAGATATTCGCACAACGGTAGGTTCTGGTCTATTCAATACGCGAATCCCCAAATACGATTCCGCTGTATGGGAAAAATTAAAAGATGCAGGTGCGGTGTTGTTGGGAAAGTTGGAATGCACTGAATTTTGTCTTGGTGGACCCTCATTTGACGCAGCCTATCCCTATGCTCTTAATCCGCATGATACGCAGCGTTATACTGGCGGTTCATCTAGTGGTGCTGGCGTTGCCTTAGCAACCGGTATGTGTCCGGCAGCATTGGGATCAGATACTGGTGGGTCAATCCGGATTCCTGCTGCGTTTTGTGGCGTTGCTGGGATAAAGCCTACATATGGGCTGGTTAGCTTAAGGGGTCTTTTCCCTTTGTCAGGTTCACTCGATCACGCCGGCCCTATGGCCAGAACAAGTCGCGACTGCGCGATGCTTCTTGATGTGATTGCAGGCTATGACAAACACCAGCCTACCAGCTCAGTACGGCAAATCAATCCAATTGCGCCAACCCTTAAGGAAAATTGCAAAGGCTTAGTTATCGGGTATGTAACCAATTTTTCAACGGCCGAGGGGGTAACCCATGAAAGCCGCCAAGCGTGTGAGAATGCTCTGGGGGTGTACAGCGACTTAGGTGCCGAGATACGCAACGTTTCGTTACCTGATTTATGGGAATACACGATTGCCAATACCGTCATCATGACCGCCGAGGCGTTTGCTATCCACGCGGAACGTTTTCGTAACAATCTTGGCAAAATCAGTTATTTAACACGCCACCGCATTGCACTTGGTGCATTCATTCGAGCTGAGACCTATATCAAGGCACAAAAGGCACGGCGCAAACTAACGCATATAACCTCCGAGGTTATGAGTGCAAACGGTCTTGATTTACTATGTTATCCGGGCATGCTAGGAGACCCAGCAAAGGTTGATGAAATCACCCCATATTACTATCTGGATCTACCCTTGATTACCGCGCCAGCTAATTTAACCGGAATGCCCGCATCTTCTGTTCGTGCAGGATTTTCAGAGGCTGGCATGCCTATGGCATTCCAGCTTACTGGTAAATTATTTGATGATGGAATTGTTCTAAACGCCGCCCATGCCTATGAAACTGCAACCCCTGAATATACAAGAATAGTGAGTTGAAGATGAAAATTCTCAGACGGTTTTTAGACCTACCGGACGGTCAAGTACATTACCGAGAAGCCGGCTCTAACACGGCGCCAAAATTACTAATGCTTCACGCTTCTCCCGGATCATCAAAACAGCTAGAACCCCTGATATCGGTAATGGCTCAGGCATTTCATGTGATTGCCCCTGATACTATGGGCAATGGTGATTCCACAGCGCCACCTCAAGACAGTCCAGAGATAGCAGATTACGCTGAGGTAATGATAGCGTTTATTGATAACCTTGGAATAGAGAATACACATCTTTATGGCACACATACCGGCGCCCGGATTGCTACTGACCTAGCATTGCGGCATGGTGGGCGAATTGACCGTCTAATACTTGACGGCTTTGGACTTTATACGCCGCAATCCCTGGACCAAATCCTAGAGGTATATGCACCTGAAATTCAGTTAGACCAGCAAGGACTGCATATTTTAAAGGTATGGCAACTGTGCCGTGACCAATATATATGGTTTCCTTGGTTTAAAAAAGAAGCGGTACGACGTGTCCCACATGACCTACCTGATGCAGAATTTTTACACAATAAATTCGTTGAAGTCATAAAAGGAGTCAAAAGCTATCACAAATCCTACCTTGCCGCATTTCGCTATTCCATGCGCGAATATGTTCCAATGCTTAAACATAGAACCTTAATAACCTGTGCCGAAAATGACCTTGTAAGAGGCGATTTCGACGAGGCTGCAACACTGCTATCAAGTGCGGATAGCTGCAGTCTTCCAGGCACCCGGTCTGAGGGTGCCGCAATTGAAACTGCAAAATACTTTACTCAGTTTCTAAACGGAAAATGATAATAGCAAGTTTAAAGCGTCTCAAAGTTTTTAGACGACCAAGTCTAAAGAACTTTCTTTATTGCTTGCCCGGCAGGTTTTGTCAGAGAAAAACTTATAAATCCGCTGGCGCAAATGAGCGCAACGCCCATTACATCCACTAAGTTAATGCTTTCTTGAAAAATAAAATAACCGAAACCTAATGCCCAGATAATACGTAAATAGTCTAGCACCCCTACAAGCATTGATGATGCCAGCCGGTAGGACAAGGTAATAAGCGAATGCACTAAAAGGGCAACAAAACCTAACACTATTATCCAAAGCCACTCATGGCCTATTGGTACTCTAAAATCTAAAGTGCTTGGGATTGCAAAAAAAATCATTCCCGAACAGGTGAGATAAAAAATAACCGCAAAATTTGAACTTCTTGCCGGCATCCTACGCACCGCAAGGTTAGTACAAGCCGCGAGAAACGAGCCAACTAAAACTACAATCATATCAGCACTTAATCCCGTTAAATCCGGCTTTAAAATAATAAGCGTGCCGAGGAAACCGCCAATCAATGCACACCAGCCACGAATTGAAACCTTATCCTTGTAGAGAAAACTAGCCAGAATCAAAGCAATAGTAGGCGTGATAAAATTGATAGAGGTAACAGTCACAATCGGAAGCGTGCGAAGCGCAAAATAAAAACAACTCATCGATGATAGCGAAAGCGTCGCATGAATTAAATGCGCTTTTAAGTCAGCCTGAAATATTTCCTGCCGAATTTTCTGACTTAAGAGAAAAGGCAGCAATACAAGCATCACAAGAATGGACCGCCACCCTAACATTTGAATGGTTGTAAAGTCTGACTCAGTTAAAAATTTTATTGCCACAGCCATAATTGGTATAAGAATAGTATTGCCAAGCATGGCTGCAATGCCAACTAACGGCCGTGGCGTTAGGACGGCTGAAGAACGTCCAGCTAACTCTAAGGGACCCTTCTCCAAATAGGGCCTCGCTCTCTAACTGGATCCAAAAGAGTTTCATCAAAGACAGGGAGATCATATCCCAGAGGTTGCGGGGGACGCGCTTCATAGCCAGTTTTTCTCTCAAGAATGAGGCGAACACGAACATCGGTATAATACGCTGAATAAGCGGCCTTGATTAACATCTGAAAGGCTTCAGGATAATCTTTTTCTACGGCAGTCAGATGTTGCGTCTGCTCTAAATTTGACAGGAGACAAAAATCTGTCGGAAGATTATCAGTTACAGTATTAAGATGAATTAGGCCATGATCTGATAGCCGCTCCAGAAGGAGAACAAAACTTTCGGATAAATCTAGTTGCCCAGCCGCTGGCCATCCATTTTCATCTCCAGGTATCAGCTGGTCCAAAATACAGCGGTTTAGATTATCGGACATTACCACTCCCCTAACATTGTGCTAAACGGTGATGCATCAAATCCGCTGCCCTAAGAGCTAACGCCTGCAACGTCGAGGTTGGATTAACTGGGCTGGCAGTAACAAAAACTGAAGCATCAATAATGGTAACATTCTCTAATCCGTGAACACGTCCATCGTCACCGGTCACACATCCATCTCCGGCTTCTCCCATCGAAGCTGTACCCATGAGATGAAAACCGGCCTGTTCAGAGAGCTTGGTAACATTTATTTTGTGTGCACCAGCTTTTGCAAGCCAGTCACTTGCTCGGTCTACTCCAAAACCAATCATCTTCTTAGTGTTTTCGCTAAGTCTGTAACTCATCTTAGCAATGGGCATATCGAACCTATCACGTTTTTCAGAATTGATTTCAATTCTGTTTATATCTTCAGGCAAATCTTCGCATGTCACAGTCAAACTCATTGATTTGGCAAAGCTCTGCTCAAAGATTTTGGCATGCCCCCTTCCCCAAGAAACACTCTTTCCGTACCCCCCAAGCGCTGTCGACAACGGGCCTTGGCTCCTCAACGCCTGAAGTTGAAACCCTCTAACAAAATCCCGTTCAGGATGGGTTTCGTAAAATTCCTGGCTGACCAGTGACGTAGCAAATGGCCCAGTATATGAATGTAATTCTTCAGCAAAAATACCTGTAACAATAGCAGTCGGATGCAACATTAATCCCTTTCCCAGCTTAGAATTGTTCCAACCCTCGGAAGATTGCAACAGCACATTTGTTGATAGCGCATTTCCAGCAAGTATCAGCTCACGGCATACAATATTTTTCTTAATACCGTTCTTATCAATAATATCGATGGAATGAGCTTTTCCACCACTGATTTGTATATGGCTAACAACTGACCTTGTTTCTACATTCACACCAAGCGCCAGGACGTCTTCAAGATAGGCAATATCGGCGCTGGCTCGTGCATGGCGCGGACACCCCATGCCGCATGGCCCACAATTATTACAAGCTTGTCTTCCTCCACCAGGCCTATCAGTGCTAATTATGGCGGCATCTGCAGGCCACCAGTGCCAGCCAAGCCGGTTTGCTGCACGTGCCAGTTTGCTACTACCCTCACATAAGCCAAGTGGAGGATGAGGGCGTTCAGCTCGGCATGGATTTCCTGGATCACCAGCAAGCCCAGAGACGCCCATTTTTTCGTCATTGATGTCCATATAATTTTCGAGATCTTGGTAGCTTATGGGCCAATCACGAGCAACACCATCTTGACTTTTGACACTAAAATCAGATGGACGAAACCGCGGGAAATGTGCACCCCATCTTATCGTGCTTCCACCAACTGCGTTGAAGAATGAAGGCTTTATCGGGGTATCACTATCTTCGACAGGATAGTCAGCATCACCGCGCCGAATGTTTGGGTTTCCGTGAAAACGTCTCAGCAGTGCTATTTCCCAATCATTATTAAGACTAGGCGCATTTCTTTGGTCAACGAAATCACCCCGTTCAATGACCTTAATACTTATTTCTGGTTGGAGAGATGCTAGACGCCACGCAAACGCAAGGCCGGAAGCTCCGGCCCCAACGATTACAACATCCGTAGATTGCTTATCCATCCCTAGACCAGCCGTGCAACGAGTTCACCTTCATTTATTGCGTCATTGACCCGCCGCGGGGCCATGGCATCTCCAATAAGGTGACACGGCTTTAAGGCAGAAAGTTCGTGATATAACTGGTCATTAGCGGCACTACCTTGAACCATAACAGTGGCTGAAACTTGAATTTCAGTGGTCTCCTCATTTGTGTAAAGATCTCGTAACGTAACCCTGTCTTTACTGATAGAAACCAGCTCTTTATCTACATGAAAAATTACTCCTAGTCTCTTTAGCATCCCGTGGACTTTTCCCCAGTCTCGGCTGCTTGCTAGATCGGGCGAAGGTTGGCCCAGCTGCGTAACAAAGTGAACAGTAGCACCTTGTCTTGCTATAATCTCGGTGATGACAGCCCCTTGACGCCCGCCCATAATATCAAAAATTATTACCTTCTGACCAAGCTCAGGGTTAGTGTCTAGGACCTCGGTGTAACTGTAGACGTTCGGGCTATCGGCGCCGGGTAATGCTGGCCCTGCCCATTTTTCTGGCTTCAGCATTGTCCAGCCATGTTTGAGTCCAGAAGAACCTGCCGCAACTACAACTTCATCAAAGTCAGTAAGTTCTTCCTTGCTGACGAGCGTATTGCAACAAACCGTCACATTTTCTTCAGCTATCCGATCCTCTAGCCAACTTATTATTCCGATAAGCTCTTGCCGAGATTCGGCCTGCGCCCACCAACGGACCTGCCCACCAAGGACAGGCTTAGCTTCAAATAAAGTGACCTTGTGCCCACGTCTTGCAAGTGTCCAACTTGCGCGCATTCCAGCAACTCCACCACCGACTACAGCAACATTTTTTATCTTACTTGCTGGCGGCAATTCACTCTCATTTAGTTCTCTTTCTTGACCCGCCGAGGGGTTATGGATGCAGCCAACAGGTGCTTGCGCAAAAATTCGTGACATACACCAATTTGCACCCACGCAGGGGCGGATTTTTTGACCATCACCAGTGAGTGATTTTTCTGCCCATTTAGGATCGGCGATTAGGGCCCTTGCCATACCGACAAAATCACATTTCCCTTCAGCAAGCCATTGTTCTGCCTCGTCAGGATTTGTAATTCGCCCAACCCCAACAACAGGCACATTTAAATGAGCCTTTATTTGCCCCGTCGCACCTAATTGAAATCCGTGCTCTTCTGGCGCCGTTGGATAAATTAGCATTCGGTTTACATAGGTTCCGTGACTGAACGAAATATAGTCAATGAGACCTGTAGCTTCAAACTCCTTAGCTATATCAGCCCATTCATCAGGCCCCAGACCCCCTTCATGACCATCATCGGAATTAAGACGCATGCCCATAATCATATCGTTCCCGATTTCCGACCGACTGGCATCAAGGATCTCCATCACAATACGCATCCGATTTTCGAGTGTTCCACCATATTGGTCACTACGTGAGTTTGTGGCAGGTGATAAAAACTGGTTCAACAAATATCCATGCGACATTCCATGGACTTCAACGCCGTCAAGCCCACCTTCACGGGAATATCGAGCAGACAAGCGGTATCCTTCGATTATCTCATTAATGTCCGAATTTGTCATGACGTGCGGCATTTCCCGATATACGCCACACGGCACTGCTGATGGAGCCCAGACTGGAAGCCCGTTAGTTATTCCATTAGTTTGTCTGCCTCGATGCCACGGCTGAGAAAGAAGCAATGTATCATATACGTGAACTGCATCGGCTAACTTTCGGTATTCAGGTACCATCCTTGGATCAAAAGCAAAAGCCTTGCCTTTATAGGGTTGCGTCGTAGGATGAGTTGCCATCGCCTCCATAGTAATAACGGCAACACCACCTTTCGCACGCTCGGCGTAATAGGCGATATGAGCATCTGTAAACAGGTGGTCCTTGACTAGCAACGTAGCGTGAGCTGTCATCCAAATTCTATTGCGCGCTGTCTTAGGACCTAATTTAATTGGGCTGCTGAGAATTGGGTATTTTGAATGGTTCATTAGCTATCTCTTTGAATGATATTTTTACCGTGTGCTATCTGCGCACAACTAGCAAAGTGACCTTGGGAAATAATTTCATTTTTTGGAACGGATGTCTTGCAGTCTTCGATTGCGACAGGGCATCGCTGATGAAAGGCGCAACCAGATGGTAAGTTTATTGGGGATGGAATTTCACCCGCAAGGGTAAATTTATTGAGCTTTTCATTTGGGTCAGAAGGAAGGTGAGCAGAGAGCAGTGCTTGAGAATAGGGATGTGAGGGTGCCTCAAATAGTTTTTCTTTTGGCATTTGTTCAACAACGCGGCCTAAGTATAACACCGCAATTTCGTCACTAATCAGTTTTATTGTGCCTAGGTCATGACTGATGAACAAAAAGCCAGCCTGTGTTTCATCTCGAATTTCCTGCAATAACTCCAAGATGCCAGCGCGTACTGATAGGTCAAGAGAACTAGTGGGTTCGTCAAGCACTATTAGCTTCGGATTAGTGGCAATCGCACGTGCAATGCATACTCTTTGCAGTTGCCCACCAGACAAGGCATTAGGAGTTCGATTCAAAAAATCTACACTCAAATTGACCCGCTTTGCTAAATGCTCTGTGTGATCAACACATTCTGAACCACGCATTTTAAAATGGATTTTTAGCGGTTCAGCAATTAAATCACCAACTTTCATGCGGGGATTAAGTGCGCTCCAGGGGTCTTGAAAAACCATCTGCATATCTTTTCGCATTGGTCTTATTTTGCCAGGCGACAATTTTGTAATATCCTGTCCTGCAAAGTTAATCTCCCCAGAAGTGGGATCAGTAAGACGCAAAATTGTGCGTCCGATTGTAGATTTTCCCGAGCCACTTTCTCCCACCATACCCAACACTTGGCCACGCCGGATTTTCAAGTCAACGCCATTTACCGCATTTACAAAACTGTTTGCCTTGCCAGTTGGGAACCGTTTTACTAGATTTTTTGCGGATAAAATAACATCAGTCATTAGGGGTTTTTCTACTTCCTTCGATATCTACTTCCATATTTACTTTAGACTGGGTCTCTTTGGAGTTTGCAAAGTGGCAGCGCGCACTGTGGAGGCGGCTAATTTTTTGAAATGGTGGAGTGGTCTTGCAAAGTTCAGTTGAAATTTCGCATCGATCCTGACTAAGGCACCCCTGTGGAAGATTAAATAAGTCAGGAGGCGAGCGAGTAACTGTGGCCTTGCTTCCAAGTCTTAGTTTTTCTGGAGTCGAGGCGAGAAGTGACTGAGTGTATGGATGGGCTGAACTGAGGAACACATCTTGCACGCTGCCTTGTTCTATAATTTCGCCTGCGAACATTACTGCAACTTCATCGCAGTAATGTGCAACAATCCCCAAGTCGTGAGTGATAATCATTGTGGCCATATTAAACTGGCTCACAAGGTCCTTGAGAAGGTCAAGGATCTGCGCTTGCACGGTGACGTCCAGCCCAGTTGTTGGTTCGTCAGCGATTAATAGTTTGGGTTCATTCATCAAGGCCATTGCAATCAGAACGCGCTGTGCCATTCCACCTGAAAGTTCATGTGGCCATGCATTTTTTCGTTGTTCTGGATCAGAAAACCCAACCGCTTCCATCATTTCAATCGCTTTTCGGCGGGATGTTTTTATTGGCCCGCCTGTGTGAGTTTGATGAATGCGCACTAGTTGATCTCCAATACGCGTCAAGGGATCAAGCGAACTGCGGGGGTTTTGCACGACCATCGAAATATCTGCCCCACGCACTTTGTTAAGTTCGTCCTCAGATAAAGACAATAAGTCTTGACCATCAAACTGAATAGTTCCACCAACAATTTTTGCAGGTGGTCGCAACAGACCGCAAATGGACTGCGCAGTGAGAGATTTACCTGCCCCAGTTTCACCAACAATTCCGAGAATACGGCCAGCATCAAGTGAAAGGCTAACCTTATTAAGGGCTTTTGCCTCTCGAAACTGGTTATCAATATCTCGAAAAATAAAATGGGTCTTAAGATTTGAGACTGAAAGTAGAGTCACTTTTCAACCCTCCGACGAGGATCGAGAATGTCCTGAATTCCATCCCCAAAAAGATTTAACCCAAATACTAGAAAAATGAGCGCAACTCCGGGAAAGATAGCTACCCACCATTGGCCAGTAATCATGAACTCAGCGCCTTGACGAATCATCGCCCCCCATTCCGGCGTTGGTGCCTGAATTCCAACTCCAAGGAAAGCTAGCGTAGCGCTAATGCGTACTGCCCAAGCTGCTCTTACTGCCGTCTGGGCCATCGCGCCCTGTATGGAGTTGGGCAGAAGGTGAACGAATAAAATTCGCCAAGTTGGATTACCAGCAGCGATTGCGCTCTCAACAAAAATTGAGTTTCGCAAAGCCAGTACTTCAGACCGAACAACTCTGGCAAAAACAGGGCTGTCCAAAACGCCGAGTACGAGGATAACGTTTATTAATGATTGTCCCGTAGCAGCAACCACAGCCAAGGCAAGAATAATTGAAGGAAAAACACGAAGTCCATCAAAAAAGCGCATCAATACCTCATCCAGCATGCCACCTCGAAAGCCCGCAATCAATCCAATCGGAATGCCTATAACGACAGATAGAATTACCGCTGGTATGGCGATGCCAAAGCCAAATTTTGCACCATAAATAACACGCGAAAAAACATCCATACCGTTGCCATCAGTTCCAAACCAGTGGTCAGCTGATGGTGGTTTAAGAATTCTGTCAGTATATGAAGACACAGGATCATGAGGCATGAAAGCGGTTGAAAATATTGCAAGAACTGCAAAAAATAGGATAATTATGACACCGGCTGTTGCCGTGGGACTTAGTCGACTAATCCCTCTGAATCTATTGAGTGCCCTAGTTAATAGTGGCTTTTTTTCAATTATGGTTCTATGCATTTTAGCCATATCAGTTTAATTCTATACGTGGTTCGATCATAGCGACCACAATATCAACAATAAGAAACACGAGTACTGAGAAAAGGGCTAGGACTAGAACGTAACCTTGAACGGCAGTAAAATCGCCTCGTACAATAGCATTCAGTCCATACTGCCCCAACCCCCCCCATGCAAATACATATTCAATAAGAGACATAGTGCCAACAAGACCGGTTATCTCGGTCCCTATAAAAGTCAGAACTGGCGTAGCACTATTACGAAAAACTATTTTCCGAACAGTTTTTGGTTTAAGCCCGCAAGCTCTCGCATAGCGAACTGCATCAGAGGAAAGCACCTCCAATGCAATTGCCCGTGTCTGCTTAATAATCGGCGCAGCAGAGACAATCGCCAGACAGGTTACTGGAAGGATTAAGTGTGAAAGCGAAGAATGTGCAGCCTTCCAATCACCAGCGACCAAACTATCTATAAAATAGCTGCCAGTTACAAAATCTGGCGACGAGATCATTAAAGAAATACGCCCCATTCCAGGAGGCGCCCAGCGGAGCAAATAGAAAAATACGAAGAGCATTACAAGTCCCAGCCAGTAGGTAGGAATTGAGAAACCAAAGAGGGAAAGAATTCTAGCAGACTGGTCGAAACGCCCATTTGGATTGAAAGCAGCACGCAGACCTATTGGCACACCAACAAACGTTCCAATGCCCACGCCCCAGAATAGTAACTCAAGCGAAATGACTGCTCTTGCGGCAATATCGTCAAGGACTGGCCGGTTTGAAAGCCAGCTCTCCCCAAGGTCACCTTGAATAACGTTCCCAGCGTAAATAAGAAACTGTTTCCAGAGTGGTTGATCAAGACCAAGCTCAGCTCTTATCATAGTAAATTCTTCGGCAGTCGCAGTTGGTCCGGCAAGAAGACCAACTGGGTCTAGTCCGCCCACTCGCACCAGCATAAATGTAAAAAACACCACACCGACTAATAGTGGGATGACCATAAAGGCTCTACGGATAAGAAAACTGGTAAGGTTCATTTTAAAACATTCTTTTTTTTGAAATATTATCCAATAAAAGGACATTGCCGCCAGATGTGGCGACAATGCTAGATTATGTCTACTATGAAAAAGGTGGCTAATTCATAGTCAGTTCACGCCAACGCTCATGCTCGTCTGGGTAATGGACCCAGCCTGTGACCTTTGGGTTCATTGCCTCAAAAGTTGCAGGGTAAGTCGTCAGAATCCATGGTGCGTCCTCTACCCATAGCTTTTGAGCTTCATCCATCATAGCAAGCCGCTTGTCAGCGTCTAGTTCTTCACGTGACATATCAATCAACTCATCAACCCTTGGGTTTGAGTAAGCTGAGCGATTAGATACGCCTTTGCTGTGTGAAATCAGATACATCGTATAAACTGGGTCAAGAACAATTGGTCCATCTTCCCAGGTGAAGAAGCACATGCTCATTTCTTTGGGTGAACCTTTAGCACGCATCTCAGAAGTGGTAATTCTTGTAGGTTGAACAGCTACACCCACCTTTTTAAGCATATCGGCAATCTGAATCGCAATAGGTTCTTGATGCCAAAACGCATCTGCGTAAAGCAGCTCAATAGGCTCAGTAATGCCATTCGGGAATCCCGCTTCCGCGAGCAGAGCTTTTGCCTTTGCTGGATTGTAATCATACTTGAAATGGTTTGGATTATAACCATCAACAATCGGCGGAACTACAGATTTTGCAATGTCTGCCTGACCAGCAAAAACAGCATCATTCAATGCGTTCTTATCGACCGCATAATTGAATGCTTGACGCACCCGCACATCATCAAATGGCTTACATTTAGGGTTCATTCTTGCCGAAGCGATCGAACGACCCGACGCACGGTCCACTCGAACATTTGAGTCATCCTGCAGGTCAACAACTTTTTGAATTGATGGCCTTTCGATCAGGTGTACCTGCCCTGTTTTCAAAAGAGTTACACGGCTAGCTTCTGAAGGCACTTCTTTATAGATAACCTTGTCAAAATAAACTGCCCCGCCGAAGTAATTCTTGTTAGCAACATAAACAGCCTGATCGTCTGGCTTGAGAGAATCTAGATGATAAGCTCCAAATCCAGCTGTGTTTGACTGCATCCATTTCAGCGCCCAAGGGTCATCACCAGTTGCATGTTTTTTAGTTTCAGTTGAGTCGTAAATGCCTGGAACATAGAGTGTTAAAGCCTTTAGGAAAATTGAACTCGGTGCCGAAAGCGTAAATTCGACATCATATTTTGAAAGAGCTTTTACGCCAACAACATTGGAAACTCTTGCAATGAAGTTACCTGTGCGCTTTTGTGCAAACGACTTAGACCAACTCCATTCAACGTCATCCGCAGTAAGCTCATTTCCAAAGGGACTTTTAATCCCTTTTTTCAGGGTAAAGACCCAAGTTTTTCCGTCTTCAGAGATTTTCCAGCTCTCAGCGAGGTGTGGCTCTACAGTTGATGGGTCATTGACCATACGGCCATTTACCATCTTCTTCCCATAAACAACCAAATTTTCATAAGTTTGAACAACTACATTTTGGGTATGTGCTTTTAGAGCGTCACCGTCGAATCCCTCTGGAACTTGCGGTGAAGCTACAATCAGTGTTTCGGCTGACGCTGCTGTAGACATGATAGCCATTGCAACAATTGCACAAGTTGTTAACAAATTGTTTTTTTTCATTATATTCACTTTATCTCCTCCTCTAGTATTGGTATTATTGACAGAAATTTCATGCAGGTTGTGGATTGGCAAATGGCACACGATAGTCCGGTTTAACTTCTTGCAGAATATCAACCACTTTATAACTTGCTTCGATTTTTCTATTGTTTTGAGGCGCATCAAGATGATAGCGCCACTCATTGCCGAACCCTAGAGCCTTATCGACGCTTACGTAGGTTCCGCAATAAACTATATAATCCCGCGTGGGGACGTTAGAAACTCTGTTATTTAAAATAGAGAGAATATCGGGGGGTGATAGAAACTTGCTCACCGACACTTCCTGATAAAGGCGGCCATCGACCCAGCTTCTTAAAATGCAGTCATCCCAGCTGTCAGAAATTTCTTTGAACGGCCAAAAAATCGGCGCTAGATGATTGCTACAGGCCTGTTTAGAACCTAAAATAGAGAATGTTTCCAGGGCTCTATCGGTATGATCACTTCCCACACCAACATAAACTTCGTCGGCAACATAGATAACAATTTCAACCTCACCAGACGTCCGATCAGATTGAACAAAAACTTGATTGTCCGTCTGAATGGCATGTAACCCAATTGGATAAATGCGAGGAGCCGGCACATCTTTGGCAATAAAAATGCCTGACTTAGCAACTTCATCCTGATGGGCAACTGCTGCATCTGGGTCACGCGTTGCGGAGCCTAAATTATACATTCTTGAAATTTTACAGTCACGCTCTTCGACTGTGCCATCGAGAGACGCTATTTTTAAAGGTATATGTTTCATGACTTAATCCTTTTGTTGCAATTCCACTAAATCAAGAAGGGCTGGGTCGGTGCCTGCACCGATGTGTCTCCGCCACATCCAATAGCGCTTCAATGACCTGCCCGCTTGACTACCCGGTGTGAATGCTTCTCGTCCATGAAGAAATGCAAGATTATTCATAACAAGTAATTGGCCTGGCTTCAGCAGTGTCATGAAATTTAGTTCGGGTCTTTCTAATACTTCATCCAAAAATTCCAGTGCCTTTTCTTCATCTGGAGATAACAATAATCCTGCCATCTCCATTCCGGGGCGTATCATGACCCGTGCATAATGGATCATCAACTCGCCCTGCTTGAATTCAAGAATTGGCTTCTGGATTGTAGGCCCCATAGAAGGCCAGACATGGGCTTGCGGTGAACGAAAATGGTAGGTTTTAAATAAATGAGGTAACAGATCTGGACGTTCTTTTGCAAAGGTCTTAAATACTGTCTGCGCCGAAATTATGGTATTTTCACCACCGTTATTTGACGCTTGAAAACAGAAAAGAGCTAGATAACATGGCGGCCTTGGCTCAAGGCAACCATTATCAGAATGTTTAGCAGAGCGCTTAGCACTGGCACCAATTCTGGTTGGATCCGTATTCGCCTTGCCTTTATCAGAAACCGTAAAAAAGCGCTGGTCGTGGTCAATTCCCTGCCGAATGATTTTCCCAAAATAGTTACAAATAGCCCAACCAACAACCTCAAAATTTTCTTCAGAAATCTCCTTGGATAATCCGGTATCAATGACCGCAAAACCATGACCATTATCTAGTTTCTCTCTTAGTTGAATAATTTTCTTGGCAAAACTAGGCAGACGAAAGTCTTCCTGAGTTATATTATCAATTGTTAGCCCATTAGCCTTTTTAAATTCTATGGCCTGACGAATTTCCTGATGTGTTTTTTCGGATAAGCAAGTCGAAATATAACTATCCATTTTGTCAAAGCTATCAGAAGTCCAATTCCGATTGGCAAAAATAGATGAAGTTCGGTCAAACAGATTGTTCAACGAATGGATGCTTGGTAATTCTTCATTGTCAGATTCATCCTCTAATCCAACAAAACTTTTTCTATTAAGATGTTTTTCTGCCTGGTGATGTTCCAACACAAACCTCAACTTATATGAAAAGGAACTTGAAGTTTGTTATCTATTATTTTCAGTTGTCAATGAAAAAAAACAATATTATGGCAACCATTGTCAGTTATTATCAAAGCACAAACGGGATGAAAACTGCTAGCTTAACCTTGAAAGTTTGACCACTCGATCGGCTGCTCTTAACGCCAGCGCTTGAATAGTATTGGTAGGATTTACCGCTGCAGCGGTAACAAAAGCAGAGCCGTCGATAATGAATAATCCTCCTACATCGTGTGATTCGCACCATTTGTCTAAAACAGAGTTCTCAGGATTATTGCCCATTCTAGCAGTACCCATTAGGTGAAACCCTGAATCCAAAATTTCTGGAATTTGAATCACCTCATAGCATCCTGCCTCTTGAAGCACCTGGGTGGCCTTTTGCCGACCAAAATTGAGTGCTTGTTGTGCTGCGAAGGGCCTTTTATAAATCATTTTTGCAACAGGCAAGCCATCATCCTCTGTCATTTCATCACTAAGAATCACACGATTTCTCTCCTCTGGCATATCATCAGAACAGATAGAGATGCTGTATGCATGAGAGAAGTGGCGTTGAAAATCTGAATGATGGTTTAGTCCCCATTGGATAGAGCGGCCAAGGCCTCCATTAGCTGTCATAACTGGTCCTGGCGTTCCCATGGCCTGCATTTTAAAGCCCCGGAAAAACCCACGATTAACATCCGTTTCATAGAAATGGTGGCTAACAAAACTACCAGCAGTGATCCCTTCATGTCCGTCAATTGGTTCGGGAAATAACCCAGTTACTCTGGCCAGCGGATGTAACATGAGGCGCTTTCCTAGCAATCCTGAGCTATTTGACAATCCTTTAGGATTGGAACGATTTGCCGAGAGTAATAATAATCGTGCGCTACCAACCGCATTAGCAGCTAGCATTACAACGGATCCAAGTAATCTATGCGTGGCGCCTGCCTCATCACGATATATCACGCCTGCGACCGAACCATTATCTTTAGTGATAACCTTTATCACCTTTGCTCGCACTATCAATTGTGCGCCATGGCGCAGTGCTAATGGCCAATAAACAATGTCTGCTGAGGCTTTAGCTTTTTGAGGGCAATTCAACTCACACGGACCACAGTTCACACAACTTCCACGGTCCTCGTTATTCCTAGCCTTACCGTAAGGAGTAGAGTTAATTGCCAGATCGGCTGGCCACCATGACCATCCCATTCTGTTAAACGCTTTTGCTATACGCTCTGCTCCTCGGGAAAGCGGAACAGCCGGTAGTCTGGGAGAATTATCTGAGGGATATGCTGGGTTTCCCTTTAAGCCAGATACACCCATTATTTTTTCGTTGAGAGCGTAATATGGCGCTAGATCGTCGTACGTGAGCGGCCAATCATCTCCCACACCATCGAGTGAATAACATGCAAAATCGGATGGATGAAGACGGGGAAAGTGACAAGACCACATAATAGTACTTCCACCGACTCCATTGAATGTTAGCGGCTTTATAGAGCTATCACGATCATCAATAGGGTTATCGAAAACTCGACGCCTTACATTAGGATTAGGGTTCCAACAGGTTTGTCGCAAAATTTCCCAATCATCTTGTGTGGCGGGTAAATTATCTTCTGATTGCCAGTCGCCCTGTTCAATGCAAGTAACTCGCATGCCGGCACTAGCGAGGCGATAAGAAGCAGCTGCACCAGCTGCACCAGCCCCTACGATTATGACATCCGTTTGTTGTGTTTTCATTTTTTTCTTGCTTTGAAGCCAAATCCATAACAACGTTTTAGAGTATATCAGCTGTTATGGTTATTACATGTCCTTTGAAGAAGCAACAATTTGCACGTCAATAAATTCGATGATCCAAAAACATTTACCCCCTGAGGAAGTCCTTAGGCGTGACCGTTTGGCTGATCCCCCCGACCATTTGCTTACCCAGTTTGCGGACATGGGATTGTTTCATTTGTGTTTGCCAGAAACTGACGGAGGTATGGGCAACAATTGGAGGCATTTGTCGATTATTCAGGAGCGGCTTGGCTATCATGCAACAATGGCAGCTTTGCTGTTTAATAGGGTCGTTTGTTTTGGATTGATGACGTTAATAAAATCCTGTTCCGAGGAACAAAAGCAAGAGTTTCTGCCGCGCCTGCTCTCGGGAGAAGGTACCTTTGCACTTGCATTAAGCGAGGCCGAGGCAGGCAGTGATGCCGGCGCACTTAACACAAGAGCTGAAAAAAGGGATAACGAATGGCGCATTAATGGCCGCAAGATATGGATCAGTGGGGCCGCCTCATCTCTACGGATGGTTGTAGCCTGCAGAAGCAACCCTGAGAAGACTGGCAGTGAAGGAATAAGCCTTTTCTTAGTGCCTCCTGACGCTGCTGGCGTATCAATGACATTGCTTGAAAAAGTTGGTAATCGTTGTTCCTTGTCCTATGACATTGGCTTTGATGATGTAATTGTAAATGACAAAGATATGATAGGCAATCAAGGAGAGGGCTTTAATGTACTTCAAAAAACTCTCTTCTATGCCCGTTGCGGGCTTGCTTCAGCGGTTGTAGGGACAGCGCAGGCAGCAGTTGATTGTGCAGCATCGCATTCTAAGGGTCGCGTTCAATTTGGAAAGCCAATTGGAAGCTTTCAGGTTCTTGCCCATCGTTTGGTAAAGATGCAGACCGACGTTGACATGGCCAGACTATTAACCCGCGAATTAGCGCGTGCTATTGACGAAGAAGAAGATTGTTCAACACTGGCAGCGCAGGCAAAAATAGTTGCAACAGAGACGCTAAAGAGCGTTACCGAAGATGGAATGCAAATCATGGCTAGTGCTGGTTATTCGGTCGATAGCAATATGCAGCGCTATTGGCGAGATGCCAGACTTTACAGCTTTGGCGAGGGGTCAAATGAAATCCTTCTCGACTTGATTGCAATGAATATGGGCTTGGGAAGAAGTTTAAAAATATGAATTTGGATAAACAGAAGATCCTCGCAATTGATACCGTTGTAAATCCGCATACGCCAGAAATTGTTAAGATGCGTCCAGATTGGTCAGGCAACTTCCACAATAAAAAATTTGGTCGTGATAACACTGTGTTGACCGGCTACTCCTATGAAGAAATGCTCCGGCAAATGGATGCTGCAGGAATTGAAAGATCGTTTTTAGTCGCAAATAAAACTGGTAGGCTTGGGTTGCCGGGAAGCTGGCATCTGCCCTATGAAATAGTTGCGGACGCTGTAAAACAGTTCCCAGACCGATTTTCCGGCCTAGCGGGCATAGATCCAACGGAGGGCATGACTGGAATAGTAGCCTTGGAAAAAGCAGTACAAGATTATGGTTTTATCGGTGCGCATGGTTATCCACACTGGTTTGAATTAGCGCCTGATCACGCGCGATGGTACCCATTTTACAGTAAATGTGTTGAGCTCGATGTTCCAATCCTACTTCAAGTGGGCCAGTCATTAGTTTATGAGCCACGCCAGCCATTGCAATCGGTCGGGCGGCCAATCACCCTTGATGCCGTTGCCTGCCATTTTCCTGAATTGAAACTGGTTGGCATTCATATAGGTATCCCTTGGGCAGAAGAGATGATTGCAATGGCGTGGAAGCATGAAAATGTCTACATTATTGCCGACGCCCATGCCCCAAAATACTGGCCTGAGAGTTTTGTGCGATTTATAGACAGCTATGGTCGTCATAAAGTCATGTTTGGCACAGATTTCCCTGTTTTATCTTTTGAACGCTACCGTAAAGAGGTCGATGCGCTGGCATTGCGCCCTGAATCATACCAGGCATTTTTGCGAGAAAACGCCATTCGAGTATTCGGAATTTAACTATGATAACTGATTTTACTTTTGAAAACCGTAAAAGTATTAACGCTATACAAGAGCAGAATTTTAAGGCAATTCTAGATTTATGTTTTGAGCGCCATCCATACTATCGAGAATGCTTTTCAAATATTGGGTTAAAGCGCTCTGACATAAGGTCGCTAGCGGATATTTACCTCATCCCAATAATCAGTAAAAAAGAATACGCTGCTAACCCCGAAGCATTTACTCTAGAGACCGACGGCCTAGCAAATGAGGCCAATGTTAAATGGGATGTTATGCACACTACTGGCACTAGTGGGGGAAAGCCGACTCCCTTTGTGTCAACCGCTTATGATTTCTACAGCATCTTGACAGCTAACCGCAGAGCATTGGAAATTCGTAAAATTCAGGAAACGGATCTGATTGCTAATTTATGCCCGATGACACTTTATCCTTATGGCGCATATCATCGTACGATTGCCGCTGCCAATGTTGTAAAAGTACCCGTTATTAGCCCCCTACCCGGCCGCCCGTCAGATTTTTTTCACTGGAGCGCAAGTCTTGATGAAGTAGTTTCGGCAATAGCAAGGTCCAGGGCCACAATTCTATGGGGCGTGACAAGCTACGTCAGGCGTATTCTTATGCGCGCCGAGGAAATTAGTGCAGATTTCTCGTCTGTGAGGCTCGCCTTTGTAACTGGTGAATCTGTTAGTATTGAAATGCGCCGAGATATTACTGAAAGACTTCAGCGAGTTGGTAAGAATGATGCCTGGTTGTCAAATTCCTATGCTGCAACAGAAATGCAAGTTGGTGCTGTCGAATGCATGCCTGAATCCGGCTATCATAACCCGGCCCCAGAACAATTTTATTTTGAAATCGTAGACCCGGAATCTCATGAGTCACTTTCGTATGGCAAGCGGGGCCTTTCAGTGCTGACCCATCTGGACCGCCGTGGAACTGTTCTATTACGATATGCAATGGGAGATTATGCCGCTCTTAGCATAGACCAATGCCCTAGCTGCGGCAGGTGGACTGATAGGTTTGTTGGTATACCTTCGCGGGCCGATGACCTAATCAAGGTGAAGGGGATGCTAATAAATCCTGAAGTAGTAATTGACCTGATGCTTGCCAATGGAGCGATTAATGAATTTCAAATTATAGTTGATAAAGAAAATAGTGAAGACATGCTGTCAAGTGATAGGTTCAGATTGCTGATTGATCCGAGTCCTGATGCCGACCTGCGGGGCTTGGCTGAAACGGTGCGCAAGGCAATTGGACTGCGCCCAATTATTGAAATTACACCCCGCCATAAGATTTTTGACCCAGAAAAATCCTTGAAGGCAAAACGCCTTCTTGATTTGCGAAATGCACCTTGAGTAATGATTGCCTATTGATGATTATATGCTGAAAGGCGTTTAACAAAAATAATAGATAGAGGTTGTCCAAAAATGTTTCATCCAAAATATCCAAACGTTTTTAGGTCTATCAAAATTGGCCAAACAACAATCAGGAATCGGATTTTCGTGCCTGGACATACTACCAATTACGGGGAGAACAACTTGCCGTCTCAGCGCCACCTGAATTATCACCAGGCACGTGCGGCAGGTGGTGTAGGGCTTATTATTTTTGAGGGTATAAGGGTGCACAAATCCTCACTTGGCAGGCAACAAGGCGTTAATGGTTACGAACCAGAATCAATTCCAAAGTTTCGAGAAATTGCAAAAGCAGTGCAAAATGAAGGTGCCAAGATGTTTGGTCAAGTGCTTCATTTAGGAAGGCATATTGACGGAAATTTTGCTCGGATGGCTGCATGGTCAGCGTCATCTGTTCCTTGGACAGCAATTGCGCCCGCCCCACATCCAATGACACATCTAGAGATCCAAATGATTGTTCAGGCACACGCCGATGTTGCTGTTAATTTATTGGAAGCTGGGTTGGACGGCATAGAAGTTCAAATGGCTCATGGGCATTTGCTCCAACAATTTCTATCTCCTATATCTAACGAGCGAACGGATGATTATGGCGGTAGTCTTGATAATCGATTGAGGATGGTTCGGGAAACTCTTGCAGCTGTACGTAGTGCCATTGGCGACCAAACAATGGGTATTAGAATCAGCGCCGATGAGTTTATGGAGAATGGTTTAGGGCTGTCTGATATGTGTAAAATCACTCGTAAACTTGTGCTGGAATTCAAGATTGATTTCATCAACATATCTCATTCCGCCTATCATGGCAGCTATACCATATCTACACAAATGGCAGATATGGCCTTTAAGAATGAAGAATTTCAACATTTAACAGAAGCCTTAAGCGTTGCGATTGCGGACGTGCCAAATAAGCCGGTTATAATGTCTGTGTGTCGCTACAATACGATGGAGCTAGCTGAGACTATGTTGGCTAAAGGCACTGCAGATATGGTCGGCATGGCAAGAGCCCATATTGCTGACCCAGAAATAGTAAATAAAGCATATGATGCTCGGGAACATGAAACAACTCCGTGCATTGCATGTAATCAGGGATGTGCCGATTTACTTTCGCAGAATCTTGCCATCAGTTGTCTAACAAACCCACGGGCAGGTAAGGAAAAGATTTGGCCAAAAGCAAATTTGGTTAAAGCAAATACAAGTAAACCGCTACTGGTTGTGGGGGGCGGGCCAGCAGGGTTGGAGGCTGCTGCGGTAGCTGGTGAAAGAGGAATTGAAGTTACACTTGTTGAAGCAAAATCAGATATTGGGGGAACTCTTGCCTGGCTGAAAAATATGCCGCTAAGGAAAGAATTTTTTAACCTTATTGATAGTCAAAAACGGCGCTTGGAGAGGTCCAATGTCACTATTGAACTAAATTGTCCTATTTCGACAGAAATCCTTCAGGAGTATAAAAATAGCCATATCATATGGGCTGGTGGGGCTAATCCCAGAGCAGAGATATTTGATAATGGAGAGGTTGCAATGACGCTGGAGGAAGCACTTGCGTCCTCTAACCAACTTGGTGATTCAATTTATCTAGTTGACCATCTTGGAACATGGTCCGTACCGTCAGTCGCTGAATATTTTGCTGACCTTGGCAAGAAGGTTACCATAGTAGTACCAACTGGTGTCCTTGGCTGGAAAATAAGTATATACAGCTCTTTTGCATTAAAGAGACGGTTGAGAGAGAAAAATGTTCAAGTAATTTCAGGACATAGAGTAAAAAGTTTTGCAAATGGTTTTGTGGAAATCGAAGACCTTTCATTAGGAAAAGTAAGTGGTTCATACCAGACCAATCATGTTATTTCATCCCTAGCTGGCAGCCCAAATGTTCCCTCAGAGGTAGCAGATATGCCCACAATAAAAATGGTAGGGGATAGTGTATCTGCACGCACTGCGCTAGAAGCGGTTTATGAGGGTCATGAAACGGCTTTATTGCTGAGTTAAAGAAAAGGATGACCTGCAAAATTACTGACTTATCCTGCTGTGTAACCGCCATCGGCGACTAAGTCGGTTCCAGTAATAAAAGAAGCGTCGTCTGACACTAAGAACAGCGCGGCATTTCCCATTTCTTCAACTGTTCCAAGTCTACCGATCGGGTGCAGGTTAGCTAGCGCCTTTTCAGCGTTATCCGCTGTTCCATAAACATCAGTTAGGCGTGGGGTTACCGTCGCGCCAGGCGACAAAGCTACAACGCGAATATTGTCTTCGGCATGATCTAAAGCCAAACACCGGGTAAATTGAAGAAGGCCACCTTTTGTTGTACAGTATGCAGTTGCTCCGGCAATGCCCACATGGCCTAATTGAGATGCAATATTAAGAATTACGCCCCCACCTGATTGCTGCATTTTTGGAATTACAATTCTTGAGAGAAGAAAAACACCGTTCAAATTTACCGCAAGAGCATTCTGCCATTCTTTGAAATCGAGTTCTGTAATTTTCGCTCTTCTAGTTACAGTAGCAGCATTATTAACAAGAATATCGATTCTTTTCTCATGCTTCAATATTGAGCCAACATTGGCCACAATATCCTTTTCATTTGAAACATCTAATGAACAAGTGACAACATTTGAACCAATTTCAGATGCTAACTTTTCAAGTTTTTCAGAAGATTTGTCGATTAGAATAAGGCGAGCTCCCGCCTCTTTGAATTTGAGGGCAATCGCCTGTCCAATGCCCTGAGCCGCACCGCTAATCAAAGCCGTTTTGCCGTTTAAATTAATTTTCATTTTAACCCTTGCCTATTCTTGTGCTTCTATAGGCCTAGCATAAACAAATATTTTACTGAAAAACCAGAGTCTAGCGGCTTTGCCAACTCAACTAATATGCCCCCTTTCATCAAGCAAGAAAAGCTAATTGCATAATGTTATGCGGAATCATAAAAAGACACCTCTACCCACTCCTCTTCCAAATTTGAAGGATAGCGCTACTTATTAATTTGCTATCAATAAGGCATTGATATGCTTTATGCGCAGCATTGATTTCGGCTAGGGCCTCTTGGCTTAGAACTGAATCAGCGCGGCCCAACAAAATATGTTCAAGCTGAGCCTGTGTGGTGGCGCTAAAAATCACTGGACACATAAAGGATTGTGTCATTGTCCAAGCAGTTGCTAGAGACGAGAAGCGCGACAGACACACTTGTTCATGATTACATCATTCAGCCAGATCTAAATCAAATAGGCGGCAAAATAAGCTATATTTATTCGGAGTGTTTAAACTACGTGGCTGGTTTTTTGGTAAAAAATTGGCAAAAAGCCTTAGGTAATATCGGATAAACAGCTTGAATTGTTATGAAAGAAATAACGCCTCATTCAACTACGCCTATTTAAACGCACTTATATATCTTTTATCATACTAACGGCTGTCCTTTCAAAGAGGCATGAATGAGATCTACGCAACAAGCAGCAAAGATGCAAACTAACCTGAAACGGGCATATGCTGAAAATACGTTTCATTAACAGTTTAAGGCTGATTAACAAAAATGCGCGCACAAACTCGTTTCATACGAACCCCTTAATTATCTTTTTCTAAATTATTTTTTGAGAGAACCCCTGAAGCCAAAAGCACACCTACCGCCACCACCCCAACCCCGATAATTTTTACAATGGAAATGCTCTCGCCTAGAAAAAAAACACCACCTAACAAAGCCAATACTGGTGTTAGAGCGCCAAAAGCAGCAGTTTTCTGCGCCCCTAATTGTTTAATTGCGTAGCTATATAAAACCATCGCAAGTATCGCAATGATAACGCCTTGTAACAAAATCATTATGGCGATATCACGCCATCCAGCATCAGAAAAAGTTACATTTCCTGTAGCAAGCATAACTGGAACAGCTAACACTGCACCCCAGAAAAGGCCTATAACTAATCCGTGTAAAGGGCTGATGCCGCTGCGAAGAAAAAACACAGAATAAATAGAAAAAAGCCCCGAACCAGATAGGAAAAATAAATAGCCTTTCCATGCCCCTTCATTCCCAGCAAACAAACTTTGCCAGAGCCCAATCATAAATGCACCTAATAGAATTATGGCGAGTCCAAGAACGGCGCTTTTATCAGGCTTTGTTCCAGTCAATACAAAGGCTGCTAGGGCAGTCCAAAAAGGCAGCATACCAGGAGCAAGTGCACCAGCATCAGAGGCAGGTGCAAAGAATAGACCCTGAGAAACAAGGAAAGGGAAAATAGCACTTGCGCCAAACATAATAAAAAAAGCTTCTACCCACCCAATACTGCGCGGAAATACACCTAATTTAAGCATAAAAGGAAACATCAAAATTGCAGCAGGTAATAGCCGTAATATTAAGACCTCTTCAACTGTAAAATTTCCACTCACAGCATATCGGGTGCCGACTAAAAACGCCGCCCAGATAGCAACAGTAAATAGAGCTGCTACAATACCAAGCGGTCTATTTCGCAAAATTGCCATAAAATATTACTATCCCCTTACCCCAAAAAACTATTCAAAAAATTCAAGTAAAGACAAAGAATAGTTACTATTTATACTTTAGCTAATAGTTTCTCCTATAAATTAATCCATGGGTAGTAAATACAATTCAAAACCCTCTATTCCTACCTCTAGGCATAAACTGAAGGAGAATTCAAATAGAGCATAGCTAGAATAGTGTGCTTTGCAACCGGATTGCCTGCAACAAGCATCCGCGCAAAAGATGTTGTTGAAACGTTAAAGCTTTTTATGAGAACTGTTTATAGCGCGCCAGTTGGTTGCTTTGTCCCCTCATCCTGACGATTTCTAAAAATAGTCATTAATTCCTGGTGATAGTCATATTGGGCTATTGTTTCAGCAGCAAAAAGGCGTTTTTCAACTTGCAGATGATTAAACTCATCATTTCCTCGAACTAGAAGAGCAGTCGCCGGCATTGAGCCAATATTTTTGCACTCAGTGGGTATATAGCTAATGCCAAGACCTATACGGCGCGTACTTCGCTCATTTGCAAACGAAGCATGTATAGCATTCGTATGATGGAGTGACATTTGTCCAGGATCAAGCGGCATACTTTTGGCATGTGCTACATCAATAGTATCTGCGATGCCTTGGCCACGTGGGATCAAGTTTAGTGTATTATGCTCATCATCATGGGGTAAAATATCATTTAAATGAGAGCCGGGAAGAATTTTCATGCAACCCGCCTGCTCATCCGCTTGGGTCAATGCAACCCATGCTGTGACATGCAAAGGAGGTTTAAGGAAAAAATATGTTCCGTCCTGATGCCATCTTACATAGGCTTCCGATTGTGCTGGTTTAATCCATAATGTTGCATGGTAGCAAAGAATATTCTGACCAATAAGATCTTCAACCGCGTCGAGAATTTTGGGATGATGAACTAAATAGTCTGCCCACTCAAATAAATGGTGAGGTTTTGATTTATGAGGAAAATCAATCGGTTTTTCTGTTTTTTCTTCAAATCTCTCGATCTCACTGTTGCACCACGATAGCTCTTTTTCGTTTATCACCTGAATTCCACTTGTGAACCCATTCGAGGCATATTCATTAACCTGCGAAGATGTCAGTAACTTCTCCAAAACCCTTCTCCTTTTTACGCTAACACGATTATAGTGGTCACCCTTTTCCAGAAGAACTCCCAGCTATATGTCCAAGACTAAGCGCTGTCAGCAGTCCATTACCTGATAAATAGCCTGAAACGTCCGGACCCGATACTCCGCATGCAGCTCCACCACAAGCAAAGATAGTTGGGAAAACACTTCCATCACCACGGTATATTTGAGCCTTTTCATTTACAACTAATCCGCCTTGCGTGTGAAATAGAGTGCCTGTTACACGTACAGCACAATATGGCGGTTCCAGCAATTTTTTAGGATCAAAAATACGCCCAAAAACGTCTATTTCAGAATCAAGGGCAATGCGCTCACAATCTGCAAGAGTTTTACATAAATCAATAGGATTAATACCCAATTTTGTTGCTAGCTCTTCGGGCGTGTCCGCACGAATAATAGCCTGAACTTCTTCGGCAGTCCTGAAATCTTCAAAATCTCGGCCTAGTTTACATAGTCGATCATCAAAAATATTAAAGGCAATTTTATCTGGTTGCGCTAGAACAGATACTGCTTGTTCTGAATATCCTTGATGTTCATTTGAAAACCGTCTGCCAAGCTGATTAACCTGAATTCCACCCTCCATCATTAGCGCCCAAGTTACCAATATGCCATGTGGATGAGCCACAGACCCGTGCCCTTGGTAACCTGACAAATCAGCAATCTCAGCTCCTAATTGCTGCCCCCAGATAATAGCTTCGCCCTGATTGCCAGGATGCCCAAAATAAATGGCATCACGCATTTCTGGAATATACAGTGAAACTAGATCTGGATTTCCACCATAACCATTACAGGCAAGGATGATGGAACGCGCTGCAATGTTCTCTGTGGAACCGTCTGGGCGCAGGCAATGGGCTCCCAGCGCATCACCTTCGGCAGTAACAACAAGGTTAGTTATCTGTAAATCAGTTACTATTGTTATATCCTGCGCTCTCGCCGCACCTTCCAACCGCTCAATCAAGCCTAATCCTGTAACCTCAGGCACAGCATGCATGCGGTGGTTAGTATGAGAGGGATAGAGAAAATTATCTAACACGATAAAGGGAATATTATGAGAAGCGGTCAACCAGTCAATAGTTTTAGGTATTTGGGTAACAATACGCCGAACATATTCAGGGTTGGCCTTATTTTTATTCTTAGCCATTATATCGCTATAAAATATATCGGCGGTATCTTGTATTGACTGCTCTGATTGGATAGCTGTTCCAGCAGCTGGAATTAGCCCCGAGGACAGTGCAGTAGAACCAGACAGAATAGTTTCACGCTCAGCAATCAAAACCGAGTTTCCCGCTTCACAGGCAGCAAGTGCTGCCGTAAGTCCAGCAGCACCTCCGCCAATTATGAGCGTATCAATTTCAATTTCAGCCTCAATGGCAGTATCAATAAGAACGGCAACCACTAATCTAAGCCCCCTCAAATAGCCTTATTGCTTCAGCAATCTTCATCACCTCTCCGACGGTTGCAAGCGAACCGATAGCCACATCATGCGTTTCCTGTTTGAAGGCAGCACAACCATCTTCAAGCGTTATAGTATGAAAATCACGTACATGAGCGTCTCTAACGGTTGACGCAACACCGCCATTCGTCACGATTCCGCATACCATGAGAGTTTTAATTCCTGCTCGGGATAAAACAAAATCCATGCGGGTTTGATAGAATGCTGAATAAGCAACTTTTTCAACAGTAATATCTGCTGGCTGAAGGGTCTCCACAAGCGAATTTCCCCAACTAGACGGGGTAAAATCACCGGCTGCTAAAAAGGGTCGTAATTCACGTAAGTGCGATGAGATAAACGGTTTTCCTGCCTTTCCTGGCACCAGTGTAAATTGAGTCGAGACAACCCACCCACCTACAGCACGGACAGTGTGCAAGAGAGGTAGTATCTTCTCAGGCAGGGCAGCAATTGCATCGCAAGACGTCCCTGAGCGACCGTAAGCTCCGTCCGGGTGCAAAAAATCATTCTGCAAATCGACAATTAATACAGCTGTAGTTTTAGCATCAAAGGGTATTTTTCTCATCTCTTACTCTCACTTACTTTCATAATAATATTACCAAGCTGGTCAACTGTGGCAGCAAGATTTGGGTCGACATAGATAGTCGCATCTGCTTGCACTAACAAAGCTGGGCCTTGAATGACTGTGCCTTCTGGCAATCTGAGGCGGTCATAGATGACGGCATCATGCCAATAACCCCCTGAAAAAATAGGCTGGTCTATGATGGCACAATCAGCGCTATTTTTAGCGCGCTCCCCTGCTGCAAGTAACCCAACATCAATAGCAGGACGCACACCAATCATCGAAAGGCGCAAATTAAGAATGCGGATCGGAATATCAGAAAGCAGCCGGCTATAGGTTTTCAGATAGGTTTCTTCAAACGCTTTGCGAATAGCATCCTTGGTAACATCGACAACATCTCCAGATAATTGAACAGCAACTGAATGGGTCTGGCCAAGGTAGAGCATATCCAATTCAATGATACGTTCAACAGAGACTAGTTTTGCATTTGATTGCTGCACTATCTTTGTTGATGATACAGTAATTTTTTCAATAATTTCTTCAAGATGTTCACAATCAAGAGTATCAAGCATTACATTCATTGTACGCACTTCATCATGGCGTAAGTCAGACATTACACAGCCAAGTGCGGAGTTTACGCCTGGATAGCGTGGCACAATCGCCGCCGCTAGCCCGATGTCCTGCATCAAAGCACCGGCATGCAAGGCGCCGCCACCGCCAAATGGCATCAATGCAAATAATTTTGGGTTGTGGCCTCGTTCAATAGAAATCAGCCTTATCGCGCCAGCCATCTTTGCATTTGCAACTTTGATGATTGCTTCGGCCGCTTCATAGACATCTATGTTTAGTGGCGTAGCGATTTTGCTTTGTATGGCAGCAAGAGCTACATCCTTATCAAGCGCTTTTTGCTTATCCCCAATTGGATTACGCGCATCAATTCTCCCTAACACCAAATTTGCATCTGTGACGGTAGGTTCATGATTGCCAAGACCATAGCACACAGGACCGGGATCTGAGCCTGCACTTTGTGGGCCTATTTCCAGAAGACCGGTTTCATCAATATGAGCGATAGACCCGCCGCCAGCTCCGATTGTCGTCATTTCAATCATCGGTGTTCTAATGACCATACCAAAATCGATGCTTGCCTGTGCGGTTAGCATATTCTGGCCGTCAGCTACCAAAGAGAC
>JGI20157J14317_10000538_pt1 | contig 39837 bp, 37 predicted proteins | sample COG_07_FD_14317 | JGI IMG/M metagenome (IMG submission 14317)
GCCAACACAGCGGAGGTGCTCCGGGCCCTCCCGCCAATAGGCGGCGCCGCACTCCATGAATACGGTCTGGGTCACTCTGTGACCGTCGCGGGTATCCCCCAGGAGTTCATCAAGGTTGTAGCCCATCGAGGGCTCAGGCCAAAGATGATGATGAGGGTCGACAATCTCGCGATCTGGATCGACAACCGATTCCTGAACTTGTTGTAGCCAAGGGGTATTGTTAAACATGTGGGTTCCTCTTTTAGGCGACCACCTTATCACCGGAGTCGACCGGTTTAGTGCGCGGTCTTTTAGTCGTCTTGCGCGAATCATTTCTACAGCCATCAGAAGAAATAGGCACACTCTTTGCAACGTGACCTGTAAGGTCTTATGAATACTTAGGAATACCCATTGAGCAATGAGGCTTCAAGTCGCCAGCTTCTCGAAGATTTCATCGAGACTCATCGGTTAAATGACATTTTCAGGCGAAATGTCGAAGGGCACTTCGACGCCTATGCACATCGCTTAGCCAAACTGGCAACCGCGAGTCCTCGGCCCATTATTGTAGGGATTAACGGATCACAGGGGTCCGGGAAGTCGACGCTGAGCGCCTATCTAAGCCAAATTATGCCCCGACTTCTCGGTGTTGACTGTCACATTATTTCAATTGACGATTTTTATTTAACCCGAGCGCGGCGCGTCAAACTGGCGTCCGCCGTACATCCGCTATTGGCGATTCGCGGTGTGCCGGGGACGCATGAATACCTGCGATTGGCGGATGTTTTAGCCGCGGTCAGTGATCCCGATCCAAAGGAAGTGGCAGTTCCTGTCTTTGATAAACTCAAAGATGACCGCACCAAAAAGGTGCGAAAAATCCAGATCAGTGCGAAGCCCACAGTGGTGCTTCTCGAGGGATGGTGCGTCGGTATCCCCGCACAAACGGCCTTGTCGCTTGCGGTTCCCGCGGGCCGGTTTGAATTTGTTAACGATAATTCAGGTGTGTGGCGAACCTACGTTAACGAGCAATTAAAGGGTCCCTACGCATCTATTTTTTCAACACTGGATCGATTGAGTATGCTCAGGCCGCCGCTTTTTGAGGCGGTGTTCGACTGGCGAGTCGATCAGGAAAATCGTTTGGTTGCGGGCCGTCAAATGGCGTCCTCGGTAGCGCCCCCTAAGGGTATGTCTGTCAGGGAGGTTCAAGAATTTGTAGAGAATTTTCGGCGACTGACTTGCCACGCTATGGCGGTTTTACCTGAAGTCGCCGACGAGACGTGGGACTTGCAGGCAGATCGCTTGATTCTGGGCGAGCGAACACGTCATGAATGAATCTCCCACGATCTATACGGATCTTGACGGCACGCTTCTTGATCATGAAACCTACAGTGCGGAAGCCGCCCGTGCGGTGCTTCATTCGCTGACCGAGCAGGGCATCCCCATTGTTCTCGCCACCAGTAAAACGTATAGCGAAGTCTCCGAATTTCGCCGTGAAATGGGGCTTAAGCACGCGTTTATTGTCGAGAACGGCGCTGCAATTTATGTCCCAGTAGAGCTTGATATTCGCTGCCCTATGGGCAGCAAATTATTCGAAGGATGTTGGGTGAGAGAGTTCGGAGTGAAGCGCCAAGCACTGTGCGATGTCCTCGAGGCGCTCGACATGAGCCGCCGCTTTGCGTTCAAGTCACTGACCGAAATGCGCACCAGCGAAGTGACGGCCATTACTGGGCTGAACCGGGATTCGGCAGAGCGAGCACAGAACCGGCTCTACTCCGAAACGCTGGATTGGAGAGACTCGCAAGACGCGCTTGACGAGTTCAAGCAGGTACTCACAGAAATAGGGTTTTCGGTATCGGAGGGCGGCCGCTTTGTTCATTTAATGGGGCCAAATAATAAGGGAATCGCGGCGCAGTGGTTTCAGGGTGTATTGAAGCGAGAAGTATCCCCTGACGTTGTCATGATCGCGGCGGGAGACGCCCCCAACGATCGTGAGCTGCTTGAGACCGCGGATTATGCATTGCTGATGCGAAACATGAAGGGAACGCCGTTAAAACTGCAGCGGACCGGTCCGACCTGGTTGTCAGACAGCGCAGGTCCCGAGGCCTGGGCGAAGGGCGTAAACGAAATATTAACGAGTATGGGGTGGAATATCTAATGGCCGACTTTTATCAAAGTCCTTATATCTCAACGCTTCACAATCTTCGCAATTGCGCGGTTGAAGAGCTTGAAGCGCAACTTGTCAATTTTTCTGCGACGCGACCGCTGGGGCTGATTTTGCCATCGCTTTATTCCGAGCTGCAGACTCCAGCAATGCCCAATATTCGGTCGGAACTGATGAAAGTGCCTTATCTGTCTCAGATTGTTGTGGGCCTAGATCGTGCCGATGTGGATGAATATCAGTCAGCCCTGAAGTTCTTTGCGGAGCTTCCTCAGCAGCATAGAGTGCTTTGGCAGGATGGGCCGAGACTAAGGGCTATTCATGCGGAACTCGAAGCCCTAGGTCTCGCGCCACAGGAGCCCGGCAAGGGTCGTAACGTCTGGTACTGCATGGGCTACGTTCTGGCCACGTCGCGCAGCGATGCTGTCGCCATTCATGACTGCGACATTCTGACTTACGACCGTAGTCTTTTAGCGCGCCTAATCTATCCGGTCGCGAACCCACACTTTAGTTTCGAATTTTGTAAGGGTTACTACGCGCGTGTTGCGGGCAACAAATTAAACGGGCGGGCTTGCCGTTTATTGGTTGGACCTCTAATTCACGCAACAAAGCGTGTCTTAGGGGAGAATGACTTTCTGAATTACCTCGATAGTTTTCGCTACCTGCTTGCTGGGGAATTCGCATTTCGGCGTGAATTACTCAGTGATATGCGTGTCCCGAGTGACTGGGGGCTTGAGATGGGTGTGGCGTCGGAAATGTACCGAAATAACAGCGCGAACCGAATCTGTCAGGTGGAGCTCACCGACTTCTACGATCACAAACATCAAGACCTCTCGATAAATGATGCGCAGCGAGGTCTATCGCGCATGTCTCTAGACATTACAAAGTCGCTGATCCGCAAACTCGCGATTCAAGGCACCGTGTTTAATCAAGAGACGTTTCGTACGCTCAAGGCGACCTACTATCGCGTTGCACTCGATTACGTAGAGAGTTACCGACGAGATGCACTGATGAATGGGTTGGACTTTGATACCCACACGGAAGAGCAAGCGGTAGAGCTCTTTGCGACCAATATTTTAGAGGCGGGCAAGCAATTTCTTGAGCGCCCTTTGGACGCGCCGTTTATGCCAACGTGGTCGCGTGTGGTGAGCGCCATACCTGACATCTACGAACGGCTTATTCAAGCTGTTGAGGAGGATCACAACGAATTTTCTGCACGGGGGCGCTAGTGAGTCATTATGAGTAGTCACAATGCACGAGTGAGTTACCTCACCTGTCGATTGTACGAAGGGCGAATAGATGCACCAGAGTTGGTGGCGCTCGCAGAGCAGCTTGTGGTCGCTATTTCAGACGGCCCGTCGGATGACAAAGCCGCTGTCACATCGCCGTTACCCGAGCTTTGGTCTCAGGCTGATGTTGCGCTGATTACTTACGGCGACTCGATTGTCAAAGAAGGCGAAAAGCCACTTAAAGTACTCAATGATTTTTGCCAAGAGTGGTTGGGAAGCGCGGTAACCTGGGTACACATCCTCCCGTTCTTTCCCTGGACCTCAGATGATGGCTTTTCCATTCTCGATTACTCAACGGTGAACCAGGCGCTGGGCAATTGGAGTGACGTCACGTCTATTGCGACCCACTACAAATTAATGGCCGACTTGGTCCTGAACCATTGCTCGATTCGGTCCGCTTGGTTTGAAAATTTTAAACAAGGCGTCAGCCCAGGTGCTGACTATTTTTTTACTGCAGACGCACATTTTGATACATCGCGGGTCGTGCGTCCGCGCACGAGTGAGTTGGTCTTGCCCGTGTCGACTGTTCAGGGTAATCAGAATGTATGGTGCACCTTTAGTCATGATCAGGTCGATTTTGACTTTTCTAACCCCGAGGTCTTGCTCGAATTTGTCAAAATTATTCGACTCTACCTTGACCATGGCGTGCGTATTTTCAGACTCGACGCGGTTGCATTTACCTGGAAGCGCTCTGGCACCACCTGCATTAATTTACCAGAGGCCCATGACCTGGTTCGCTTGTTGCGCGCGCTCCTGGAAGAAGCGCAGCCCGATGCCGTCGTCATTACGGAAACCAACGTCCCCAATATTGAGAACCTTGCCTATTTTGGTCAGCGAGACGAGGCGCACTGCATTTATAACTTCGCCTTGCCCCCGCTGCTGATTCACACACTAATCGAAGCGGACTGCTCAAGGCTGACGCGTTGGCTAATGAGCATGCCCCCTGCGGTATTGGGGACGACCTACTTCAACTTTTTGGCATCACATGATGGTGTGGGTCTCCGACCCGTCGAAGGATTGCTCAGTTCCGGAGAATTAGATTCGATGGTGGACTGCCTTCAGTTAAACGGGGCACTTCTCTCTTGGCGAGAGACCGCCGAAGGCGATCGCAGCATCTACGAAGTGAACGTGTCACTTTACGATGCGTTTAAGTTTCAAAATGCCGACGTCGAGACATCACTCGCGCGAATGATATTGGCTCACGCCATTGTACTGGGGCTCGAGGGAATACCGGCTATTTACATACACAGTTTTCTGGGGACTCAAAATGACGTGGAGCGCGTGGAGAATACGGGACACAACCGGGCGATCAATCGACATCAATGGGACAAGGATAAGCTGACACAGCGCTTGACCGATCCTGCGAGTCATCATGCGGTGTGTCTGTCCAGACTGAAGGCTTTGATTCAAATCAGGCAGTGCCAACCGGCCTTTCATCCGAATGCGACGCAGTACACGCTCAACTGTGGACAATCCATATTTGGATTTTGGCGTCAAAGTCATGACCGCCGGCAGAGTATTTTTTGCCTATACAACGTTACGGATGAGGCGATCTCAATTTCACTTGCATCGCTCAATCTGGTCGGAAACGATAGCTGGGAAGATCTGATCAGTGGTTTGGCGCCCAAGAGCGTCGTGGACGGCGAGATCGAGTTGACGCCTTATCAAGCAATTTGGCTGACGAATCGCCCGGTATTATCCAAGAGCGCCTAAGAAATCAATCGTAGTCACTAAATAGCACCCGGGGCTCTGGTCCCCGACTGGGTGGGTGTGTGATCATTCGTCTATGTTGGCGTTCGGTTTTTTTATTGTTGCAATGGTGTACTCGGCCGTGGGGTTTGGGGGCGGCTCAACGTACATTGCGCTGCTTGCTCTGAGTGGTCAGCCCGCCGAGCTAATCCCGCTGATTGCATTGCCTTGCAATATATTGGTTGTGACCATTGGGAGTTACTTCGCGGTTCACCGAAGACACTTCGATTGGCAGTTATCCATCCCGTTTTTTATAACCTCAGTGCCCATGGCCTTTTTTGGAGGGCTTATTGAATTAGAGGCAACACTGTATTTTGTGCTTCTGGGGTTAAGTCTTGTGGTCGCGGGCATGAGTCTGTTGTTTAGGACGGCCCCAACTGATGTTAGCGCCGTACCTCGCTCTCGACGTTTAGCGGCTGTTATTGGCGGAGGGCTTGGTTTTTTATCAGGCATGGTAGGGATTGGAGGCGGGATTTTTCTCGCTCCGGTGCTTCATCACTTGCGCTGGGCATCGAGTAAAACGATTGCCGCACTGTGTAGTTTCTTTATTTTAATTAATTCGCTGAGCGGTTTAGCAGGACAGGTGTTGAAAACAGGATCGAAGGCGGCGATCTTGGCGAGTACTTACGGCGCTCCCTTATTACTGGCTGTCGCGGTTGGCGGTATTTTAGGCGGTCGATTTGTGATCGAAGGTGTTGCGAATCAACGCATTGCCGAGTTGACAGGATTGCTTGTACTGATCGTTGGTATACGCATGTTGTGGTTTTAGCGGTCTCTGTTCTCAGTTTTTTGACTGCGATGCTGGCGCGGACTGTAATCGAGTGGCGTTCCCGCGACTGCTAGGAAGCTATTGTTTAGGATTGGGTTGAGCACAAGGGCCCAGGAGAGGGACCCAGAATATAAAAGGAGGTGAGGCGTGAAGGCTGAACGAATGCCTAAGTCACAGCAAAACGTTTTTGGTGAGCCCATAGAGCTCTGCTGCAATGACCCTGTGACTGGTTTTTATCGTGACGGACACTGTAATACGGGCCCAAACGACCTGGGCACACACACGGTTTGCGCTTTGATGACTTCGACGTTTCTTGAGTACTCCGCGTTGGCCGGTAATGACCTGAGTACACCGCGTCCTGAGCACGGTTTCCCCGGACTCGTCGAGGGGAACCGATGGTGTTTGTGTGCTCTGAGGTGGGAACAAGCGCATCGAGCCGGAAAGGCACCCAAACTGTACCTAAGGGCAACTAACATTGTGACCTTGAGGGCCATCCCGCTTGACGTGCTTAAGCCTTACGCCTTAGACCTCGTGTGAGAGGTGTGCGTAGTTGCTTTGGAGGATGGCCTTACAAGCGATCTAACTGGTAGCCTCGTCCCCACTAATCGGGTTGTTTTTTCTGACAACACTAGGCGTAAGCGGGAGCGTGGCGCTTCGCGAAAACTGGGGGCTAGATGAAGGTTTCAAGAGTTTCAGGCGCATTGGGTGCGTCGGTGTCTCAGCTCGATGTAAGAGCGGCTTTAGCCGATGGAAGCATGGGTGTCATCCGCGACCTGCTCAACGAGCACGAAGTACTGTTCTTCAGAGATCAATCATTGTCGCCGGCTGAACAGCGTGATTTGGCAAGACTTTTTGGACCACTGCAGACACACCCAGCCTACGGCACGGTCGACAATATTCCGGAAGTCATGTTGTTGGAGAGTACCCCCGAAAACCCCTCTAAAATTGAGGTTTGGCACTCTGATATGACGTTTCGTCAGCACCCGCCATCCGTGACGGTGCTCCGCGGCATTACCATTCCTGAAGTGGGTGGCGACACGCTCTTTGCCAGTATGACCTCGGCGTATGATTCGCTGTCTGAGGGTATGAAGCGTTACCTTGAGCCGTTGGTCGCTGTTCATGACTTTTCACACGGTTTTAAGGAGAGTCTAGCGGAGCCAGGTGGTCGTGAGCGGTTGGCGACCGCACTTGCAGAGAATCCGCCCGTCAGACACCGCGTCATTCAAACGCACCCAGAAACCGGCAGGAAAGTTATTTTTGTCAATGCGCTGTTTACCGCCCACATCGAAGGATTGTCGCCACTGGAGTCCTCTGAGGTGCTTCGCTTTCTTTACCAGCATAGCGTCCTGCCGGAGCACACCTGCCGCTTTAACTGGCGACAAAATAGCATTGTGTTATGGGATAACCGCAGCACTCAACACAAGCCAGTTAACGACTTTTTACCCGCAAGGCGAGCGCTGCATCGTGCCGTGAGTGAGGGTGATCAACCCTACTGATTACGTGGCCTCTTGCAGGTAGCTTTCAACCTCACGTTTCACCATGGGTGCAAAAAGGTAAAGCGCAATGAGATTGGGTATCGCGATGAGGAAGATCATCGCATCGGAGAAGTCGAGTACGGCCCTCAACTCCAGCACGCATCCGAGCGCAAAAAACGTAAGAAAAGTTGCTTGGAAGGCAATGGTGCGCCACTTGCCAATACCCACTAAGTAATTCCATGCAGTGAGCCCGTAATACGACCACGCCAATGCGGTTGAGAAGGCGAATAGTACGGCTGCGCAGGCAATAAGGTAGGGAGCCCAAGGCAAGTGATAGGCAAACGCTGCCGACGTGAGCTCAATTCCTGCGAGTTCACCCCCCATCAGTCCATTCGGAACAGCGGTTGTGAGGATGACCAGCGAGCTCAATGTCAGTACCACCACAGTGTCGATAAAGGGCTCGAGTAATCCAACGAGCCCCTCGGACGCCGGCTCTTTCGTTTTAACCGCAGAGTGTGCGATGGAGGCAGAGCCCAAACCGGCCTCATTGGAAAATAGCGCGCGTTGGAAGCCGATGATCAACGCGCCCAGTGCCCCACCCGCCATGGCGTCGCTGCCAAAGGCGCCCGACACGGCGCTCGCAATAGCCGCGGGAATATTCTCCCAGCTCATACTGATGATGACCAAGCAGCCTAAAATATAAATACCCGCCATAAAGGGAACGATGACCGCCGCCGCGCGTGCAATCGATGTGATGCCCCCAATAATGACCACGCCTACAATGGCGGCCAGGACAATACCAAAGGCTAAGGAGTAATCGACGAGGAAACTTGTCTCACCACCGGTGATCACCAGCATCTGTTGGTAGGCTTGATTGGACTGAAACATGTTGCCCACGCCAAAGCAGCCCACAACCAGTGCAAGTGCGTAGAGCATTCCGAGGCTGCGTCCGACTTTTGGCCAATGGCGCTCTGTGAAATAGGCGTCGAGATAGTACATTGGACCACCTGAAACGGTCCCGTCTGGGTGCACACGGCGGTATTTCACACCCAAGGTGCACTCGATCAGTTTTGTGGACATTGACAAAAAACCCGCGACGAATAGCCAAAACGCCGCGCCTGCGCCGCCGAGACTGATGGCCACCGCCACGCCACCAATGTTTCCCACGCCCACGGTGCCCGATATCGCGGTTGCAAGTGCTCGAAAGTGACTGATTTCGCCCTCGGCAGAGGGGTCTTTAAAATCCCCTCTGACGTGCCTAAACGCCAGCCAAAACCCGCGAATATTGATAAATCGAAGGTAGAAAGTAAAAAATAAGGCGCCGATGGCAAGCCAAAGGACCACGAGCGGCACGTCTTGACCAAACAGAGGGACGGCAAAGAAAACGACACTGGATAAAGTGCTCGCCAGAGGCGCCATGAATGCGTCAATTGACGCGGCTAGCGTATCCATAATGCTCTCTTCCTATCCATGATGAAAAATTCGTAAAAGCGATGATTAAGGCTTATGCCGCAGCTCTCGTGCTGCCCCTATTGCAATCCCTACACCGATCCAAACGGCCTCTTGAGTTAACACGTAAAGCACTGCACCGAAGGTGAGTCCCATTCCGATAAAAAAACCCTGCGGTGGACTAAATTTGTTCTTACTCATATTTCACCTTACATTGCGTCCAAGACGGCACGGGTTTTAGTTCGGTGAGCAGTACACTGACCATGAGGCTCTCTCGAGTCAAGTTACTCGCGGGCTTAGCCACTGTGACGGCACAAAACCGAGGAGTTGCGCGCGTTGGCACTGAAAATAATAGCCTGGATGAACTTTATACTTGCGCTTGCCGGGCTGCTCAAGTTTTTGCCGATCACCTATTTGATCGTCTTGTCGGCTTGGCGCCCACCGTCGGACCCGGACCTTATTTGGTCTGTCGATCTTATTTCAGATACTTATTTGATCGTGCTTGTGTGGCTGGCCGTTGCCTTTGGATTGCAGAAGGCGAGCGGTCGCGCGATGATTTTGCCGTGGCGCTGATGACGCCCTAGCGCTTCGAGCAGCACTGTCTGCGTCTTATTGCTGCGGGAGTGGCAAATGTTGCGTGCGCGTCAATAAAGTCGGTGCCTCTTGTCGGATTCGATGAATTTCTTAGCGCTTTGGAATAATGCGCGCTAGAGTTAGCTCGTTGATAGTGCTTTAGTGATCCAATGATAGTCTTTGGTCGTTTCTCAAAATGGTTTTTAATCGTGCCCGTCGCGATGCTTGCGTTCCTGATCTGGGACGTCACTTCACGGTCGTTGGCCGCACAGCAGTCTGCTGAAGAGCAGTTCCGGCTNGGGTTTATGGCGGACGGATCGCGGCGAGAGGGTATGCGCGATCTATTGGCGCGCGACGTACGAGCCGAACTTATGTATTCCTTACACAGCGTGTCAGATGTTCAAGCGCTAGCGACAGATGCGGCCCGATTCGAGCGACTGGACGAGACCTTTGAACGACTTGGGTTCGCGTTGCGCCATTCGCGCTACGACTTTTTTGAAGGTTACTTGGTTGAGTCCACTCCCAGCCAACAACTCATTCTGCGAGGTCGCTATCCCACTGAGACAAGTCTCGTTGGCGCTGAGGTCTCAGGCACAAATCTGCTGGCACACGTGAATGTTTCAGAGGCAGAACTCTTTGATCAAGTGAACACAATCGCGCAGGTCACCTCGCCTGATGATTTACTGTTAATCGGCACCCCTCAGCCTGTTTTCATCGGCGCTCGACTTATTTTGCAGGGTGACGAGAGTCTCTCCAGTTGGTTCATAGTACTTCGCGTCGGATTCGCTGACTTAAATCGGAGCATTGACCTTGTCGGTCAACAAATGTCTGGCGGTGCAACCCCGCTTCGCGTTATTCACGTCGACAAACAAACTGAAGCTTGTCTCACGGTGTGGGAGGTAGGCGTCGGCAGCTTAGACTGCGACACAGTGACATTATCCGATCCCGTTCAATACCGGTCGCAATATAAGTCTCAAGGGGCGGACGATCTGACGTACAGCATCTTTCAGGTCAGCGATTCTTATCGTGTCGCGCGCGCACCCTCTCTGGTACAAGAGCCAGTTTGGCGCAGGTTTATGCCCGCAGGTTTGGCGTTACTGCTTCTGCTCACCGCATTGAGTTACATCCGCTACCGGACGCAAAATGAGTCGCTGCAGGATTCGTTCTCCCGGTTACTATCCGATAAAGATTCGCTCAATGGGTCCATTCATGAGGTGCTCTCGACCCACTTGGACGTCATGAGTCGCTTCACGTTTGCCATGCGGGCTGAGGACATACCTCAGGGAAACCGACGTTACTTTGACTTGGCCATTAATGAATTCATGCAGGCTCAGCTGAGCCTCAATACGCTGATTCTTCAGCAACCGCCAGATAACCCGACCGCCTCTCATGAGTCGCCCGGGGTTGACCTGCAAGAAGTTGCCGAGCTCGCCCAGATGGTCTTGGATGTCTCAACCCTTGACTCGTCGATAGAAACTAAACTCTTTGTTTCTGAGGACTTACCTAAGCAGATTAAAGGCTTCCCAAACAGCGTTCACACGGCGGTTATAGCGGCGATTGTTCTGTCATCTGAGGGTACTGACGATGGTGCGATAGAGGTTTCGTTGTGGGCTGAAAAAGTGGACGGAAAAACCTGTGGATTTTTGCGGATCACCGACACCGGCGTAGGGTGGGGTGATATGTCGCTGGATGCACATTCTGTTACAACGAAAGGGCAGGAGCGAGCGCTCGGTTCAGACGGTGTGACACGTCAAGCACTCCTTACCTGTTTACAGTACTCGGGAACGAGCCTCATCAAGCAATCGGAAACTGAGGCGGGTAATGAGTATGTACTGCAACTCTGTAGTGCGGCGCCTATTGACGATTGAGTCGTCGCGCATTTGAGGGCAGTTTTAACCGTCCAGCGCGCTCGATGGGTTTGGATAGATAATGGCGCACCCGATTTGCACGGTGAGCCAGGCGTCAACTTGAGCCCGAAAGTTTGATCTGGACATGGACGATTGATAGGGGGCGGTAGAACCTCTCACAATTAGGTCAAACGGTAATGTTAGGTTAGCGTCTTCGTTCTCTATTTCTCTTCCGGCACCTCAGGTACACGGGTCCATTCTAAAGAGCGCCTCAGAAAGCCAATTTTCACCTTCATCTTGAGTGTATCTGCAGTAGGTAAGGACAATTCCACGCGCTTATAGTCCCCCAGTTGTGGGACGAATACCTGGCCAGTCCAGCGACCTTTTTGCTCCCCGACCGTGACCTCTTTGAGGACTGCAAAGCCAATGCTCGACGGGTCGCTGTCGTTGCGAACAGCAAGGCCGTGTCCAGCCGTTGCCGTTACTTCAATCCAGACGGGATCTTTTGGGTGTTGCCAAATGCCCGAAATACCCTCGGCGCTGCAAAGGCTGGATATCAGTAAAAGTGTTAGGGGGAGAGTGGCTTTAAGCATAATGGCCTAGATCAATTTCGGATGTGTTTACGATAGGTGAAGTCCGGATTCGCTCTGTGGTGCAGCTGTTGGCACCTCACTCCCTACTGAAGTTTAAAAACCGTTAGAGATTTTAGGCTTCTTTCAAGAACTTAGGAACGTCGGATTCCTTGATTGTGGTACCAGAGGCCGGACTCGAACCGGCACGCTTTTAAGGGCGGGGGATTTTGAATCCCCTGTGTCTACCAATTTCACCACTCTGGCATGAGGCTGGGCCGTGCAGGCGCCGGAGTATATCAGCTCGGGCTGATTCGGCAATGAAAGGATCGCTATAATTATGTGTAGCTTGTATACTCCCGCGCAATCTGGCGCAGGGTATACTCCATTGCGCTGTTTTCTGAGTATCTTGAGGGAGAAAAGACATGGCCATGAAGCTTGTCCGAAAGACCGCTGACTACAAAATCTTCTTGCGTGGAGACAACCGCTACGCCGTTCAAGACGCAAGTGGTAAGCCCGTCAACGGTGAAGAGAAAGTCAATATTTTAATCGCTGAAGACCTGGTTAAGGTGACGGCGCCTCAAGAGGTTGAACCCGAAGTTGTAGAGGAAGCCCCCGCTGAGGAGCCTGCGGTAGAGGAAGCGCCTGCTGCCGAGGAGCCTGCTGAAGAGGAAGCCCCTGCCGAGGAGCCTGCTGAAGAAGAAGCCCCCGCCGAGGAGCCTGCTAAAGAGGAAGCCCCTGCCGAGGAACCTGCTGAAGCCGAAGCCCCTGCCGAGGAGCCTGCTGAAGCCGAGGAGCCTGCTGAAGAGGAAGCTCCTGCAGAAGACGCAGAAGAAAAGAAAGACTGAGCGCTTTTTAGCGCAGAAGAGGAGCCGGCTTTTGCCGGCTTTTTTGTGAGAACACCCCAGGGGTAGGCCGAAAAGCATCCTGTCATGAAAACTTCAGATTTTCATTTTGATCTTCCAGAGCATCTCATTGCCCAGACGCCCTTGGTGGAGCGTACCGGATCGCGGCTGCTCGTTTTAGAGGGGGTTACAGGGGGCATAAGCCACACGCGATTTACTGATGTCTTAGCCTTGATCAACCCTGAAGATCTCTTGGTGTTTAACAACACACGCGTTATTCCAGCCCGGCTCTTTGGGCAAAAGCAGACGGGCGGCCGGGTTGAGATATTGATCGAGCGATTGAGGGGCGACGGCACTGTTTTGGCGCACATTAGAGCGAGTAAGAGCCCCAAAGAGGGATCGCTCATTTACATTGCCGAAGACCAGGAGTCGGACTTATCTGACTTCAGCGTCCGCGTGAAGGGACGTCAGGGCCCGCTGTTTGAGCTGGCGCCTGAAGTCGGCACTGTGTCTCAAATGATGCGGGCATTTGGGCATATGCCTTTGCCTCCCTACATCGAACGACAAGATAACGAAGAAGATCGAGCCCGCTATCAAACGGTTTACGCCCAACGGGACGGTGCGGTTGCGGCGCCGACGGCGGGGCTGCACTTTGACGAGCGCTTATTGGACGCCCTCCGATTGCAGGGAGTGCAGACGGCCTTCGTAACACTGCACGTCGGTGCTGGAACGTTCCAGCCGGTGAGAGTCGACAACATTACCGATCACACTATGCACCATGAGTGGATTGAGGTGGGTGCAGAGTGTGTTGCTGCTGTTCGTGCCTGTCGCGCACGCGGTGGTCGCGTCATTGCTGTCGGAACGACGTCAGTCAGGTCGCTCGAGAGCGCAGCTGCCGCCTCGTTGACTGACGATCGGTGTCCTGACGCGTTCGAGGGTGATAGTGATATCTTTCTTTACCCTGGCTGCAAATTTAACGTTGTGGACGCCATGATCACTAATTTTCATTTGCCGGAAAGTACGTTGATCATGTTGGTTGCGGCATTTGCCGGTTACGAAGAGACAATGGCCGCGTACCAAGAAGCGATTAATAAGGCGTATCGATTTTTTAGTTACGGCGATGCAATGTTTGTTACTCGAAAAGAGGGAGGTTAGTCGTGGATTTTTCGCTGACAACAACAGACGGACTTGCGCGTCGGGGTGTTCTCCATTTCGAGCGTGGAGAGGTGCAGACGCCCGCGTTTATGCCGGTTGGTACCTACGGCACCGTTAAAGGTATGACGCCCGAGGACGTGCGCGCCACGGGCGCTCATATTCTGCTGGGCAATACCTTCCATCTTTGGCTCAGACCGGGCACCGAGATCATTGGACTCCACGGTGACCTCCACGACTTTATGGGTTGGCAGGGACCGATACTGACTGACTCAGGCGGCTTTCAAGTCTTTAGTTTGGGTGACGTTAGGAAGGTCGAAGAATCTGGCGTGACGTTTAAGTCGCCGGTCAACGGCGACAAGGTGTTTTTGGACCCCGAGAAATCAATGTCCATTCAGCGGTCTTTGGGCAGTGATATCGTGATGATCTTTGATGAGTGCACGCCTTACCCCGCCACCGAGGCAGAGGCGCGCACATCCATGGAGTTGTCGCTGCGGTGGGCAAACCGGAGCAAAGTGGCGCACGGCGATAATCCGGCGGCCTTGTTCGGCATTGTTCAGGGGGGGATGTACAAAAATTTGCGAGAGGAGTCGCTGGCCGGACTCGTCGACATCGGTTTTGATGGATATGCCCTTGGTGGATTGTCGGTGGGTGAGCCCAAAGACGAGATGGTCAAGGTGTTAGATGAGGTCGCTTATCAACTGCCGAGCGATAAGCCGCGTTATCTGATGGGTGTTGGAACTCCGGCCGACCTTTTAGAATCAGTCCGCCGTGGTATCGACATGTTTGACTGTGTTATGCCCACTCGAAACGCCCGCAATGGCCACTTATTTACCAGTCGCGGTGTGGTTAAGTTACGCAACGCACGACACAAAACCAGTACCAGGCCCTTGGATGACAATTGCAGCTGTTACACCTGTCAAAACTTTAGTCGGGCTTACCTGCACCATTTGGATCGATGCAACGAGATACTTGGATCTCAACTTTGCACCATTCATAATTTGTCATTCTATCAACGCCACATGCAGGGCATTCGAAAGGCTATTGAGGATGCTTCTTTGGACGAATTTTCGACCGAGTTTTACGATGCACAGGCAGCCGGAGATCCCTTGTGAGTGATGCCCCTGAGTCCCCTTGTATTTCCATTTGTTCGCTGGATGAAAACGATATTTGTGAAGGCTGCTTTCGATCTGGGAACGAAATCGTTGACTGGTTTACTGCCGATGACGCGCGAAAACGTGAGATTCTAAAAGTGACGGCACAGCGCCGATCCGAAAGCGGCTCTCTGTGGCACTAGTGGCCTAGGTGTCGCTCGGCTCAATGGATGAGGTTAATGAAAGCGGTGTCACTCTCACTTGAGTGATGGTATTGCCGTCGATCGACTCGACGTCCAGCTGATAATTGTCAATGCGCACAGAGGCTGGCCCCATGGGGAACGCCTCAAGCACTTCAAGCGCTAGACCGCTGATCGTCTTCGGGCCGTCCGTGGGTAACGTCCAACCAAATTGACGATTAATGTCGCGAATGGGAATACTGCCCGTGCACGACGCACCACCGTCCGCGTTCGTGGCAATCTCCTCCTGATCTTCGACCAAGTTGGACGTAAAGTTGCCGACGATCTCTTCAAGAATGTCTTCGAGCGCGACCAGGCCAAGAATATCGCCGTATTCATCAACAATCATTCCAAGTCGCAATTTGCGCTGCTGGAAGTGACGGAGCTGAATGTGCAGTGCGGTGTTTTCAGGTGTGAAATAGGGCGCCTGTAATTCGTTGAGTAAAGCGGGACGATTTAGGTCGCCTTGGGTGAGGCATTTACCGATGTTGCGAAGGTGCAAAATGCCCTCGATTTTATTGATGTCGCCGGTAAAAACAGGAACCAGTGTATGGGTGCTGCGTGTCAACTGCGCAAGGATCGTCGCGTCGTCGTCCTCTAAATCAATACCGTAAATCTCGTTGCGCGGCACCATAATGTCGTTAACGGTGACCTGCTCGAGGTCAAGAATGTTCACCAGCATGTTTCGGTGGCGCCGCGGAATCAGCCCGCTCGACTCACTTACAATCGTACGTAACTCTTCCTGAGACAGGGCATCTTCGTTGGATGATCTGGCGTTGAAGCCAAACAATGATAGAAGTCCGTTAGTGATTGCATTGATGGCCCAAACCAACGGCATGGTCACGCGCATAAGCGGGAGAAGCACCCAGCTTGCAGGAAACGCAACCTTTTCAGGGTGCAGAGCCGCAATGGTCTTAGGCGTGATCTCGGCAAAAATCAGAATGACGATGGTCAAAAGAATGGTAGCAATCGCGATTCCCGCATCTCCATAGAGTCGAATAGCAACCACGGTTGCAATGGCCGAGCCTAGAATATTGACCAGGTTGTTACCGATTAAAATAAGCCCAATGAGGCGGTCGGGTCTTGCAAGCAGCTTGCCCGCCCGCAGTGCACCCTTGTGCCCTTGCTGCTGCAGGTGCTTAAGGCGGTATCGATTGAGTGCCATCATTCCGGTCTCAGAACTCGAGAAAAATCCGGAGAGGAGTATTAGGCCTGCCAAAATGGCAAAAAGGAGTCCCAGCGGGGCGTCGTTCAAGCGTTATGTAAGCACGTCAGTATTTAAGGTGATTGTTGAGAAAAAACACGTTTGCCGCAACCCTGATTTGAAATTAGCTTAATACGAGTTCAAGAACGAGCTTTGAACCGTAGAAACCAACCGTGAGTAACGCAAAGCCACTGCCGCAGAGCATCACGGCCGTGTTGACTCGCCAGCCATGGCGTATGTGCCCAACAGTGAGAATGGCGTAGACGATCCAAGCAATGACAGTCAGTACTGTTTTGTGAATCAAGTGTTGAGCGAACAAATCTTGTACATAGTAGATGCCGGCGACAATCGATACGCTGAGAATGACGGTGCCACTGAGTATGAGTTCGAACATCAGCTGCTCGGTAGCGTCGAGGGGCGGTAGGCGGCGTATCAGCCCCCTTGTCTTGTGTTGGCGCAACAATCGACTTTGCTGCAACACCAGCAGTCCCTGAAGCATGCCGAGACCGAACAGGGCATAGGCAATGATTGACGTAGAGATATGCAGCAAGAGTCCACGTGGCGTTTCCGTCATGGGCCGCGCGGTCTCTGGTGTGAGCGTTGCCACCAAAAGCGAGATCGCCGCTAACGGGAAAATGGCAATTAATAAGGTTTGCATCGGTCTTGCTATAACAATCGCAACACTTAACACGCCCATGAGCCAAAAGGTAATGGAGGCCACCTTGTAAAACCCAAAGCTGGCGCTTACCGAGGTTGTACCCGTGTAGATCACCAATCCGTGTAGCGCGAGGGCCAATAGACCGGGAATCAGAACGGCCTTAGGAAGCGTGTCTTCACGTTTTTCGAGACGCAACAGCTGACGAGCGGCCGTGTACAAGTAGAGCGCGGCAGCGCCCGTTGCTGTCAATGCAAGTAGTTGACTGATTTCGCTGTCAGGCATCGCTACCGCCGACTCCCCTAATTTTTTCTCTCTCTTAGGCGTATAATACGCGCTTCCAGCGCTTGCGGCACGGTTATTCGAAATAGGAAGTGACATGTTTGAAAGCTTAAGTGAACGTTTATCGGCCAGTCTGAAGGCCATGGCGGGAAAGTCCCGACTCACCGAAGACAATATTCGAGAGACGCTTCGAGACGTCCGAATGGCGCTTTTAGAAGCCGACGTGGCACTTTCTGTGGTGAAAGACTTTACCGACCGGGTGAAAGAAAGAGCTGTCGGTACTGAGGTAACGTCAAGTCTGACGCCGGGCCAGGTCTTTCTAAAGATTGTCCAGTCAGAGCTTCAGAGTGTCATGGGCGAGGCAAACGAGAAGCTAAATCTCGCGGCGCAGCCGCCNGCTGTGGTTATGGTGGCCGGACTACAGGGGGCGGGTAAAACAACGTCTGTTGCCAAGCTGGCCCGCTATCTCATGGAGCGCGAAAAGAAAAAGGTCACGGTGGTCAGTGCCGACGTCTATCGACCTGCAGCCATTAAGCAGCTTGAAACACTGGCTGAGGAGGTTGGGGCGCGATTTGAACCGTCCTCAACCGATGAGCAGCCCGTCGAGATTGTCAATCGAGCCCTTAAGAATGCGAAGACTGCGTTCAGCGATGTGTTATTGGTGGACACCGCTGGTCGATTGGCGATCGACAGCGAGATGATGGACGAGATCAGTGCCTTGCATCGAGCGATCAATCCCGTTGAGACCCTGTTTGTCATCGACGCAATGACAGGTCAAGACGCAGTCAACACAGCGAGCGCATTTGACCGCGCATTGCCGCTGACGGGAGTCATCCTTACAAAGGTGGATGCGGACACGCGTGGCGGTGCTGCGCTGTCGGTCAGGTCGGTAACGGGTAAGCCCATTAAGTTCATGGGCGTTGGAGAGAAGACAGATGCGCTGGAGCCGTTTTACCCCGATCGGTTGGCATCACGTATTTTGGGCATGGGTGACCTTCTATCGCTGATAGAGGAAGCTGAAAGGAACGTAGACCAAAAGAAAGCGCAGCGTCTCGCGAAGAAAGTTGAAAAAGGGGGGCGCTTTGACCTCGAAGACTTCCGAGATCAGTTGCAACAAATGAAAAACATGGGGGGTATTGGCGCGATGCTCGACAAAATGCCCGGTATGGGTGGCATGGCGCAGGCCGCACAATCGCAATTAGACACGAAACAGTTTGATCGTATGGAGGCCATCATTAACTCCATGACGATCAAAGAGCGAAAAAACCCTGATTTAATTAACCCCTCGCGGAAGCGGCGAATTACCGCAGGTTCGGGAACGGCGGTGCCCGACTTGAATCGTCTTCTAAAGCAACACAAGCAGATGCAAAAAATGATGAAGAAGATGAAGGGCGGCGGAATGCAACGCATGATGCGTGGAATGGGCGGTATGATGGGCGGTGGTGGAATGCCCCCTGGTGGTGGAATGCCTCCGGGATTTCCAAGGCGTTAATATTCCGCACACAGGCCTTTAAACCTGAGCAGAGTTAATGTACGCTTCGGCACCTTAAATTTTGCTGTGGGAAAACCCTGCGGCGCAAACACTTTAGGATTTAATCATGGTTACAATTCGTCTCTCACGAGGTGGTGCAAAAAAGCGCCCCTTCTACCACGTGACTGTTACGGACAGCCGCAACTCGCGTGACGGACGCTTCATTGAGCGCGTTGGCTTTTTTAACCCGATTGCCCGAGGGCAGGAAGAGCGTCTGCGCATCGACGCGAGTCGCATTGAAGCGTGGGTGGCAAAAGGTGCCCAAGTATCACCACGCGTTGCTCGATTGATGAAAGAAGCGGCAACCGAAGCAGCCGCTGCAGCGTAAGTCAGACGTGGCGCCTTTAGACGCCACGCAGCACCGACTGGCAGTCGCCACTATCGTTGGTGTTTATGGAATAAAGGGCTGGGTAAAGCTTAGAGTCAATCTCAGCGACCCGGGCCTCCTCTCTTCACTTTTATCGCCACAGTTAGATGATCCGTCGGGTAAGACGAAGAGACCCGTGCGGGTACTCAGCGTGCGTGTCCAAGGCAAGGGCTACATTGCCCAACTGGCTGGTGTTGACGACCGCAACCAAGCCGAGGGCCTTCGTGGTTGCACCATAACGGTGCCAGAGTCCTCACTGCCGCCTCCAGCGACGGGCGAGCTTTACTGGCGCGATCTGGAAGGTTGTCGTGTCGAGAGTATCTACGAGCAAGAGACTGTGTGCTTAGGCATTGTTGATTATTTATTGGATACAGGCGCCAACGATGTCTTGGTGGTGCGAGCCTCCAAAGACAGTTTGGATGATCGCGAGCGCTTGATTCCGTGGCTGGAACCCGATGTCATCGAGCGGGTTGATCTAGACAATCAGACCATCACGGTGCGTTGGCATCCTGATGATTGATCGCGTGGCTTTAAATGCCTTTGCCCTTGTGAGTATTTTCCCTGAGATGGCGTCAACAATCACGCAATGGGGCGTCACTGGCCGTGCGGCTCGTGACGGTCGATTCCGCCTTGAAACAGTCAACCCGCGCGACTTTGCATCGGATAAGCACGGCACCGTAGACGACCGACCTTACGGGGGTGGTCCCGGTATGGTCATGAAAGCGCCGACCATGACGGCCGCCGTGGACGAAGCCCGTCATCGGTTGGGTTCGAAGGCTCTCGTGATTGCTATGAGTCCGCAGGGGCAATTGGTGAACGAGCAAATACTCAAGACCTTGTTGCAGCACGAAGCATTAATTTTTGTCGCGGGTCGCTACGAAGGTTTTGACGAGCGGTTTATCTCAAAAGAGGTGGATTTAGAACTGTCGATCGGTGACATTGTCGTAAGCGGTGGCGAAATTCCTGCGATGTTGGTGATGGATTCGTTAATTCGTCGCATTCCGGGTGTTTTAGGTGATGAATTGTCCGCAGAACAGGACTCTTTTGTTGACGGATTGCTCGACTGTCCGCACTATACGCGCCCTGAGAATTACGAGGGCATGGCCGTTCCGCCAGTGTTAATGAGCGGAGACCATGCGCGCATCGCCGATTGGCGCTCTGCGCAGTCATTAAGACGCACCCTCGACCGCAGACCGGATTTAATAACTCGATCTGCGCTTACATTAGAGCAGCAAGCATTGCTTCGTCGTTGGGACTTGTTCCCTAGCGATGAAGGCGCGTAAAACGAGCGCTTTTAGACTTGCGACGAGAGATTAAACAGTGCCACTGTTCAGATAAACTGAGCAGAAAGCCGAGGAGATAGCCATGAGTGCCAACAAAATTATTGCAGAGCTCGATGCCGAGCAGATGTCTAAGGAAATCCCTGCGTTTGCCCCAGGCGACACTGTTGTTGTTCAGGTGAAAGTCAAAGAGGGTACTCGAGAGCGCTTACAGGCGTTCGAAGGCGTCTGTATTGGCAAGCGCAACCGTGGTGTTAACTCTGCGTTCACGGTTCGTAAGATCTCTCACGGTGTTGGTGTTGAGCGTACCTTCCAGACCTACAGTCCCTTACTTGACTCGATATCAGTCAAGCGACGTGGTGACGTTCGTCAGGCGAAGCTTTATTACCTGCGAGAGCTTTCTGGTAAGGCAGCGCGTATCAAGGAAAAGTTGTCTTAAGCAATGAATTGAGGGCGAGGTCATTAAGTGGGTCGCCTTATCTCTTCTGAACTTGAGCGCTTCACGACAGCGCTTTGGCTTGAGCGCGGTCTCAGTGACAACACGCGCGAAGCCTACAGCCGTGATGTTCAGGGTTTAAATACCTGGCTGCTCGACCAGAGCCGAGGGAATGCGCTGACCGCCTCTGAGTCCGACGTCCAAGCCTACCTCGGTGCGCGCCTGTCTCAAGGGAGTTCACATCGCTCTATCTCGCGCTTACTCTCCAGTCTTCGAAGTTTTTACCAATATTTGGTGCGAGAAGGCGATGTAAGTTCGGATCCCACCCAGCATCTTGATCGCCCAAAACCGTCGCGGCCACTGCCCAAGTCACTTTCTGAATCTGAAGTAGATCAGCTTCTCAATGCGCCTGATGCCTCGCTGGTGGTGGAGCATCGTGATTTGGCGATGCTCGAAGTGCTTTATGCCAGTGGGTTACGAGTATCTGAGCTGGTGGGTCTAACACTGCCTCAACTGAGCTTAAATCAGGGGGTGGTCCGCGTCTTTGGTAAGGGCGGTAAGGAGCGACTGGTGCCTTTGGGAGAGGCCGCTATTGAGACTGTGACAGACTATTTAGGGGCGACTCGCCAAGCGTTACTGAAGGACCGTCAGAGTGATGTGCTGTTTCCTTCTAACCGAGGCAAAGTCATGACTCGCCAGACCTTTTGGTATCGTATTAAAATCTATGCCAAACGCGCGGGTATCGACCCAAATCTATCCCCCCACACACTGCGTCATGCATTTGCAACGCATTTGATTAATCATGGGGCAGACTTACGTGTTGTGCAGATGTTACTGGGGCATAGTGACCTTACAACGACACAGATATACACCCACGTTGCGCGAAGCCGAATGCAGGCGCTTCATGAAAAGCATCACCCTAGAGGTTAGAATGAAAAAACAAGTGATCTACCGTTGGTTACGTCATGTCGCAGCGATTGCGACATGCTGTGCCGCCTCCCTAGCGCAGGCATCAGAACAAGAGACCTTTGCAGACGCGAGGGCCCGTCTGGAAGCGGGCCTGTCGACCATGGTGGGCAGCGCGATCACCATTGACCGCATTGTGGCGACTGAGTCGGATCAACTTATCGAGGTGTCGATTAAAGACGGTCCGGTTCTCTACGCAACGCACAGTGGAGAGTTCCTCTTGCTCAATGGCGACTTGCTGCGGGTAACGAATACCGAGGTGTCTAACCTGACCGAGACACGTCGTGTCGCTGACCGGTTGTCGATGATTGGCGCACTGGATCTTGATGAGATGATCGTCTTTTCACCGGCAGAGCCGGCCAAGGACTTTATTACGGTCTTTACCGATATTACCTGCGGTTATTGCCGTAAGTTACACCTGGAGATGGACGACTTAAACCGCCGAGGCATAGAGGTGAGGTACTTAGCCTACCCCCGCGGCGGAATGGCGTCACAGGGTGCGCGACAGTTAGCCACTGCGTGGTGTTCACGTAATCGTGAAGCAACCCTAACCTCGCTTAAGTCGGGCGTGGAAATGCCGCTTAACGAGTGCGAGGGGAACCCCATCGCGGAGCACTATGCGTTGGGCAATCGTTTAGGCGTGAGAGGCACTCCTGCCATTGTGACCAGCAATGGACAGATGATACCGGGCTACCAATCGGCGGCAGATATTGCGAGTCTCTTAGGTATTGAGTAGTGCATTAGGGCGATGATTTTCAAGGGATTTAAATGAATCAGCAGTTTCAACGTATTGAGCGTCTTCCACCTTACGTCTTTAACATCATCGGTGAACTGAAGCAGGCGGCGCGTGCTAGAGGCGAGGACATCATCGATTTTGGCATGGGTAATCCAGACCAGCCGACGCCTGAGCATATTGTTGATAAGCTCAAAGAAACCGTTGATCGTGGTGACACACACCGTTATTCCCAGTCGAAGGGTATACCGCGGTTAAGACAGGCGATTTGTAACTGGTACGCCTCGCGCTATGACGTCGAGCTTGATCCTGCGAGCGAAGCTATTGTGACGCTGGGTTCTAAGGAGGGTCTTGCGCACCTTGCACTGGCGACCACGGGTGTCGGCGATGCGATTTTAGTGCCTAACCCGTCTTATCCGATTCACCCCTATGGCTTTGTCATCTCAGGCGCTGACCTTCGTCATGTGCCGATGACTGAAGACGGAGACTTCTTTGCTGAATTGGACAAAGCGATTCGCACGAGTTATCCAAAGCCAAAAATGTTGGTGCTTAATTTTCCTTCGAATCCAACGGGCGATTGTGTTGATTTGGCGTTCTTTGAAAAGGTTGTTGCGATAGCCCGTGAGCACAATATTTGGGTGGTGCATGATCTTGCATACGCCGATTTGGTTTTCGATGGGTACAAAGCGCCGAGTATTCTTCAGGTGCCGGGCGCGCGCGACGTGGCGGTGGAGTTTTTTACACTTTCAAAGAGCTACAACATGCCTGGTTGGCGGGTTGGGTTTTGTTGCGGTAACACGGAACTCATTGCTGCGTTAACGCGGATTAAATCTTATCTGGATTACGGGATATTCACGCCTGTGCAGGTCGCCGCCATCACGGCACTCGAGTCTGATCAAACCTGTGTCGAAGAAATCCGTCAAATGTATAAGGAACGTCGCGACGTACTCTGTGGCGGGCTGAACAAGGCGGGCTGGGCGGTAACGCCGCCGAAGGCGACCATGTTTGTCTGGGCTAAAATCCCCGCACCCTTTGATCAAATGGGATCCCTTGAGTTCAGTAAGCTGCTCCTTAAAGACGCCAGTGTTGCGGTGTCACCGGGGATTGGTTTTGGCGAATACGGTGAGGGGTATGTTCGTTTTGGGCTCATTGAAAACGAGCATCGAACCCGTCAGGCCCTGCGGGGTATCAAAAAAGTATTAAGAGCTGGGCTACCCAGTGACTGGAACGCGCAATGACACAAAAAACGATAAACGTAGGGATTTGTGGCCTAGGAACTGTGGCTCAGGGGCTTCTTGCGCTGCTGGCGGAGGCTAATGAGGTCCTCGAGGCGCGCGTGGGTGGTGCGATAAAGGTCGTGCACGTTGCCACTCGCACAGCGAAACCGAACGTCGACGTGTTGGGCGCTTATGAGTCGCGCGACGTCTTTGATGTGGCTCGCAATCCAGACGTGGATATTTTGGTCGAGCTCATTGGTGGAACCACTGTGGCACGCGAGTTGGTACGGGAGGCGCTTAACCAGGGTAAACACGTGGTCACGGCCAACAAGGCACTGCTCGCTGATTATGGTGATGAGTTATTTGAGTTGGCGCAAGCCCAGGGAAAGGCACTTTATTTTGAGGCGGCAGTCGCGGGTGGCATTCCCATTATTGAGGCCGTGCGAGCAAGTCTGGCGGCGAACCACATTACCGGACTGGCGGGGATCATTAACGGCACTGGCAATTTTATCCTGACCGAAATGGCGGCGAAGGGGAGGGAGTTTGCCGATGTTCTCGAAGAGGCTCAGCGACTGGGTTACGCAGAGGCTGACCCGTCGTTTGATGTCGACGGCACAGACGCGGCACAAAAACTCGTGCTATTGGCCGCACTGGCCTTTGGCGCACAGATCGATGCGCAAGCGCCCTTCAAGCAAGGCGTTGACAGCGTCTCGCCGCTCGATCTCGAATACGCGCTCGAGTTGGGGTACCGAATTAAGCATCTGGGCATTGCTAAACGTGATGGCGAGTCGTTGCAACTTCGTGTGCACCCGACACTGATTCCAAAGACAAAGGCGCTCGCGCAGGTTGACGGTGTTTTAAATGCTGTAATGATTAACGCATCGGGTGTCGGTGAGCTATTGCTGGTGGGCCCTGGTGCGGGCTCTAGACCCACTGCGAGTGCTGTGTCTGCTGATATTGTAGCGATTGCGCGTGCAATGGCGTCAAATGGGCAACCACAGATCAACGCGTTGGGTGTCCCGGTCGAAAACCTAACGGACATGACTTCCAATATCGCCGACGTCTCATCAGCATGGTATCTGCGGCTTGAGGCCGAGGATAAACCGGGCGTGATGGCGTCGATTACGCAACGTTTGAGTGAGCACGGTATCGGTATCGAGTCACTGATACAAAAGCCGGAATCAGCGAAGCTCTCGAGGGTGCCGGTGATTATTCTTACTGACGAGGCATCGACTCAGAGCGTCGTTGAGGCGGTTGCTGCAATAGAAGCGCTAGCGACGGTTGAGGGGCCTGTGACAAGCCTCCGCGTCGAAAACTTTTGATTCCAAAGGACTGATCAAACTATGTCGATTCGCTACGTGAGCACTCGCGGCAACGGGCCCGAGCTCAATTTTGAAGACGTACTGTTGGCGGGACTGGCCTCCGATGGTGGCCTTTATGTGCCAACATCGCTGCCTCACTTTAGCAAAGAAGATTTGCTTGCGATGCGCGAGATGTCCTACGCGGAACTGGCGTACGAGATCGTCGCGCCGTTCGTTGGACCGTGTATTGCCGAGTCCGATTTACGGGCAATTCTCAATGACACCTATGCCGAGTTTCGTCACCCAGCGGTGGCGCCCCTAGTGCAACTTGAAGATAACCAGTGGGTTCTAGAGCTGTTTCAAGGACCAACGCTTGCGTTTAAGGACTTTGCACTGCAGCTGTTGGGGCGGTTGCTCGACCATGTGTTGGATCGGCGAGGCGAAAAAGTTGTCATTATGGGGGCGACCTCGGGTGACACGGGCAGCGCTGCGATTGAGGGATGCAAGCGGTGCGATAACATTGACATGTTTATCTTGCATCCACACGAGCGTGTTTCAGACGTTCAGCGTCGTCAGATGACGACTGTCATTGCGCCCAATATTCACAATATCGCCGTTCAGGGTAATTTCGACGACTGCCAAGCCATGGTCAAAGCGAGTTTTGTTGCCGAGCCCTTTTTGCCCGACGGCCGTCGGTTGGTCGCCGTGAACTCTATTAACTGGGCTCGAATCATGGCCCAGATTGTCTATTACTTTTACTCAGCGCTCGCGCTTGAGCGCATTGAGGCACCGATCAGCTTTTCGGTGCCTACGGGAAACTTCGGTGATATTTTCGCAGGTTATCTGGCGAAACAAATGGGGTTGCCTGTCGAGAAGTTGGTTATTGCGACCAATCGCAACGACGTGTTGCATCGAGTCCTGACCCAAGGCACTTATTCGAGGTTGTTACTCGAGCCTTCGTTGTCGCCGAGTATGGACATTACAGTCTCTTCCAATTTTGAGCGCTTGCTCTTTGATCTAGCAGGTCGCGATGGGGCCGTGTTAAGTCGATGGATGGATGAATTTTCAAATGGTGATTTGACACTGTCTGAGCCGGTCCTGGCCCAAGCAAAGAGCCTGTTCGATAGCCACCGATGCTCTGATGAGGAGACCTGTGAAGAGATTGCAAACGTTTGGGAAAATAACAGCTATCTGGTGGATCCTCACACCGCGATTGGCACCAAGGCTGCACGCGCCTGTCAGGGAGACAGCTCAGCGATCATGGTGACGCTAGCGACGGCGCATCCAGCAAAATTCCCAGCTTCGATAGAGGCCTCTGGCATTGGTGTAACAGCCGACCTTCCGCCTCACTTAGCCGATCTTTTCGAGCGGGTTGAGACCTACGAAGTGTTACCCAATGATCTCGCCGACGTTCAGCGATATATGGCGGAGAACTGTCGCGCCTGATGTCCCATACCGTAACCCAAAGAACGGGTGTTATTTCGTCAGAGTTAGACGCCGCGCCATTGCCTCGTGCTCTCAAGCAAATTTATGCCAATCGCGGCGTTGATCGGCTGGATGACATTACCCTCCCGCTGAGTCAGCTAGCGCCACCCTCGGCACTCAAAGGCGCTCAGGCCGCTGCTGAAATGCTCGCCGACGCGATCGAGTTTCATGCCAGTGTCGTCATCGTCGGAGACTTTGATGCTGACGGGGCGACGAGCTGCGCGCTGGCGGTGTCTCTGCTCAAGCAAATGGGTTTGGAGGAGGTGACCTATTTGGTGCCTAATCGCTTTGAGTTTGGCTACGGGCTGACACCTGAAATCGTCGGGATTGCGGCACAGTACCAGCCCGATGTGTTAGTCACGGTCGACAACGGAATCGCGAGTATTGACGGGGTAATGGCCGCCCAAATGCTGGGCATGAGCGTCATCATTACAGACCATCATTTACCTGGGGACACCCTGCCCGAGGCAGATATTATTGTGAACCCTAATCAGCCGGGTTGTACGTTCCCAAGCAAAGCGCTCGCAGGTGTGGGGGTTATGTTTTACGTACTGACAGCTTTGCGCGCTGAGCTCCGCCAGCGAGGTTGGTTTGAGTCGATGGGTATCGATATCCCCAACTTGGCTGATGCACTTGATTTAGTGGCGCTAGGCACGGTCGCAGACGTCGTACCGCTGGACAAGAACAACCGTACCTTGGTGGCAGCNGGGTTGGCGCGCATGCGCAGTGGGCGTGCGCGTCCCGGCATAGAGGCGCTTTTTGAGGTCGCGGGTCGTGATATTAGTCAGGTGTCCTCAACCGACCTTGGATTTGTTGCCGGCCCTCGACTTAACGCGGCAGGTCGATTAGACGACATGTCTGTGGGTATCGAGTGTTTGCTGGCCGAATCGTCGGCGTCAGCGCGGACATTGGCCACACAGCTAAATGACTTCAATAAAGAGCGAAAAGAAATAGAGCGCACAATGCAGACGGATGCTATGGCGCTTCTGGAAAAGGGTGATCTGTCGGTTGGTAATGAAGACTTTGCGTTGTCGCTGTTTCGCGAAGACTGGCACCAGGGTGTTGTGGGTATTTTGGCATCAAGGGTCCGTGAACGTTTCCACAGACCGACGATCGTTTTTGCTCAGTCGGGCGACGGCGAGCTGAAAGGCTCGGGCCGCTCTATTCCCGGTGTTCACTTACGAGACGCGCTTGACCGTGTGGCAACATCAACACCGGGCTTAATCACCAAGTTTGGCGGTCATGCGATGGCAGCGGGTCTGAGCCTCTCACAAGACGACCTGCCACGGTTTAGAGAGGCCTTCAATCGCGTCGTCGCGCAAGCGCTAAAGGGGAGCCTGCCCGATCAAGTGACGGTGACCGATGGCCAGCTACCCCAGTCAGACCTGACGCTCGCACTTGCCGAGGCACTTGAGTCCGGTGGGCCTTGGGGACAGGCGTTTGAAGCGCCGTCTTTTGAGGGCGTATTTACTATTTCTGATATGCGTGTGGTGGGTGAGAAACATTTAAAGTTTAGGTTGATCACTGAAGCTGGGTTGATCGACGCCATCGCGTTCAATGCGGAGGTAGAAACGTGGACTCGAGATACGCCAAAGGCGCTGCGCTGTGTGTATCGACCTTGTGTGAATGAGTATCGCGGCGACCGACGGTTACAGCTTCAGATAGAGGCGTTGTGGCCCCAAGCCTCGGGCTGATTTTCTGGAACAAAGGTTCGCGCTCGGCTACACTCTGCGCCGCGTAACATGACCGGGATTGAACGTGGAAATCGCTCCTCTGATTAATCAGTTAAAAGATATTCGCGCACGAACAGATGTGCTTCGGGGGTATCTTTGACTTCGCTACCAAGAAAGAGCGACTCGCCGAGGTAGAGCTCGAGCTCGCCGAGCCCAGTGTTTGGGATGACCCCGACCGTGCACAAAGTTTAGGTCGGGAGCGCGCTTCCTTGGAGCTGGTCGTTCACACGATAGAGAGTCTCGAGTCGGGTCACGAAGACGGCGAGGCCTTGCTTGAAATGGCGCAGGCTGAAGATGATCAGGAAACTGCTGATGAAGTAGGTAATGACATTGAAAAGCTCCTCGCCCAACTCGAGACGCTTGAATTCCGGCGTATGTTTGCGGGTGAAATGGACCCCAACAATGCGTTTCTTGATGTTCAGGCAGGCTCAGGCGGCACTGAAGCGCAAGACTGGGCCGAAATGCTACTCCGAATGTACTTGCGGTGGGGTGAAAGCAAAGGCTTTAAGGCCAGACTCACGGAAGTCTCTGCGGGAGACGTGGCTGGAATTAAGAGCGCAACGGTCCAGTTTGAGGGTGAATATGCCTTCGGGTGGTTGCGAACTGAGACCGGTGTGCATCGTCTGGTGCGCAAGTCGCCATTTGACAGTGGTGGCCGCAGACACACGTCGTTCTCGTCCGTGTTTGTGTCTCCAGAAATCGATGACAATATCGACATTGATATTAATCCCGCCGATTTGCGCATCGATACGTATCGCTCGTCGGGTGCGGGCGGGCAGCATGTTAATACCACGGATTCCGCTGTTCGTATTACTCACGAGCCCTCTGGCATTGTGACGAGCTGTCAGACGGAGCGGTCACAGCACCAAAACAAAGACAGCGCGATGAAACAGCTCAGAGCGAAGCTCTACGAGATGGAGATGCTAAAGCGCAGCGCTGAGAAGCAAGCGATGGAAGACAGCAAGGCCGATATTGGCTGGGGTAGTCAAATTCGCTCGTACGTATTGGATGATTCGCGAATCAAAGATTTGCGCACGGGTGTTGAAAATCGAAACACGCAAGCCGTTTTAGACGGCGCGCTCGACCCCTTTATTGAGGCCTCGTTGAAAAAAGGCCTATAGGTTAGGACGACTTATGACTGACTCAGTGACCACATCGAACGAAGAAGACAACAAGCTCATTGCTGAGCGTCGGGCGAAACTCGCGAAGTTGCGGGCGCTCGGTAACGCATTCCCCAACGACTTTCGACGCTCGGCAATGGCGGGTGATCTACAAAAGACGTATGGACATGAGACCAAAGAGGCTCTCGCCGAAAAGAACGAATCTTTCGCAGTGGCGGGTCGATTAATCCGCAACCGTGGTTCGTTTCTCTTGATTCAAGACGGTTCGGATACGCTTCAGCTCTACATAGACCGTAAAGGTCTCTCAGCCGAGATCCTTGAGGCGATAAAGAGCTGGGATCTTGGTGATATCGTGGCATCTTCAGGGGTGCTTTGTAAGAGCGGAAAGGGCGATTTGTATATCAATATGGAGCGTGCCGACCTGTTAACAAAGGCGTTGCGACCGCTCCCGGATAAGTACCACGGTTTGGCGGATCAAGAGCTGCGCTACCGACAACGTTATGTCGATTTAATCACGAATCCTGAAGTTCGAGAGACGTTTAAAATTCGTTCTCAGGTGGTTGCCTTTATTCGGTCATTTTTAGACGGTCACGGATTTATGGAAGTGGAGACTCCGATGCTGCACCCCATTCCCGGTGGGGCAACGGCGAGGCCTTTTGCGACGCACCACAATGCGCTCGACATGCCCATGTTTATGCGGATTGCCCCGGAGCTCTACCTCAAGCGACTCACCGTTGGCGGATTTGAAAAAGTCTACGAAATTAACCGTAATTTTCGCAACGAAGGATTATCTACGCGCCATAATCCAGAATTTACAATGCTGGAGTTTTACTGGGCCTATGCAGACTATCGTGATGCCATGGATTTGACGGAGCAGCTGCTTCGAGAGCTCTCAGACGCGGTGCTAGGGACAACAGTCGTCCCTTGCGGGGATGAAACCGTCGACTTTAGTAAGCCCTTTGATCGGTTGACGGTGACGCAGGCCATATGCGCGCACAACAGCCGTATCACTGAAGACCGTTTGGCCACACGAGCGGCGGCCGTCGAGGTGCTCAGTGAGTTGGGTGTGCAAGCAAAAGACAGCTGGGGGCTGGGTCGTATTCATATGGAAATCTTTGAGGAGACTGCGGAACACCAGCTGATTCAGCCGACGTTTATCACGGCATATCCGACTGAGGTTTCGCCACTGGCGCGCCGCAATGATCACAACCCTGACGTGACTGACCGGTTTGAATTTTTTGTCGGTGGTCGAGAACTTGCTAACGGCTTTAGTGAGCTTAACGACGCGGAGGATCAGGCCGAGCGATTCCGGGCTCAAGTGGCAGAGAAGGACGCGGGCGATGACGAGGCCATGCACTACGACCACGACTATATTCGGGCTTTGGAATACGGCTTGCCCCCAACTGCGGGCGAGGGTATCGGAATCGATCGCCTGGTCATGTTACTGACCAATTCCGCGTCGATACGCGACGTGATCTTATTCCCTCACATGCGTCCTGAGTGAATAACTAACGCCGTGCTGTTAAAAGACTGCTATTCTCCGCCAATGAACAGAGTCTCACGGCACATTCGCACCTCACTACTGGCACTTCTGACAAGTGGGTTACTCGTAGGTTGTCAGTCGACGCCTGTTTCAAACGCTTCTGTGGTGGCTCCCGCATCAATAATCGAGGCGACCGCTGAGCAGACACCCGAGCTTAATATCCCAGAGTCGGTGTTAGATGCTGACTGCAATTGCGCTGACCTGGTGGTCACGCCAGAGGAAACCGACTTTGACCGTGGCGTTCGCGCATTGGCTGCCCGTGACTATCCTCAGGCACTTCGGTATTTTGAATCTCACGCCCAAGGCGGTGCCGTAAGTGCCACGCGAGAAGCCGAAATAGGGCTGGCTTTCATCGCTGTTTTAGGTGCGGAGGGCAGCGATCAGTCGAACTCAGAAGCGTTAGACGATAGAGCCGAAATTATGGCTCTGGCCCTCGCGTTACTGACGCAGCTCGAGAGTCGGGTGTCTCGACTGGATGCGGTCAACTCTAAGCTTGCGAGTGACCTCGAAAAGCGAGAGGCCGTACTTAAGCGGTTGCGCGAGCTTACACTGGGCCAACTGGAAGACTGACGTCAAACCGAGAGCCCTCGCCGGGTGATGATGTCAGTGCCACGGTCCCACCCAACATATCGCAAAAGTTACTGACAATCGCTAAACCCAAGCCGGTCCCGCCATAGTTGACACTGGTCTTACTGTCGGCCTGAACAAACGCTTGGAAAACCTTCGCCTGTTGTTCCTCGGTCATGCCGATACCACTGTCTGAAACACTGAGCGTAAAACGCTCGTTTTCCACGCTGGCATCGACAGTAATCGTACCATTTTTTGTAAATTTGCAGGCGTTGGAAAAGAGGTTGGTCAGGATTTGCTGAACTTTAGCCGCGTCACTGTCGATGTCGATGTCCTTTGCGGCGGCAATATTTAAGTCAAGTCGATTGTTATTTTGCGCCAGCAAGGGTGACAGCGCGTCGCAGACCTGAACCACAAGACCGGCAACATTAAACGGTTCATAACTGACGGACATTTTCCCTGTTTCGATTTTGGAAAGATCGAGAATGTCATTGATCAGTGTGAGCAGCTGACGGCCCGAAAAAATAATCGTGGTGAGGTCATGGTGATGTTGATCCCGGTTAATTGCGCCGCCGTCGCTGAGTTCATCCTGAAGCATCTCGGAGTAGCCGATAATGGCGTTCAGGGGCGTACGTAATTCGTGTGACACGTTAGCTAAGAACATGCTCTTGGCCTCATTAGCGGCTTCGGCATCTGCTCTGGCTTCGTTGAGGTCTGACATGGCGGTCTGAAGCGACGCAGACATTTCGTTGAAGGTCTGGGCGAGGTTTGCGATCTCTCCTGCATCGCGATTCTCATCGATTCGGTGGGTCAGGTCTCCAGCTCCAAATCGCTCAACACCGACCCGCAGACGAAACAACGACGCATTGGTGGACCGTATTAACGTGAGTATCAGGATTAAGGTGATCGTGATCGAGCTGATAAAGGCGATAATGGTAATGCGGTCGGTCAACTGAATGGTGTTGTCAATGACCGTCGATCGCTCCAGTGCGACCGCACTTTGTTTGTCTGCCAACAGACGCAATTTATCGACGCTGGCGTCGTAAATGGCCGCTGTGAGTCGTGTTGGGACCGCGCCATTATTGTAGTTTTGATAAAAGCGCGCCCATTCGTTTAGCAGATCGGACGAGACCTTGTAAAAGTCGCGAAATGCCGCTTCGGTTTGCACGTCGCTCAATCCGCCCAAACCGCGGAGCTGATCAGAGATGGCCGTCAGCTCTGCATTGGCTTGATCGCGCTGGGTGGATCGAATAGGTGCGTTAGTTTCGCGCAGCGCGGCAAGCACTTGAACTCGCTGGTGCTCCGTTGTCAGTCCTTGCTGAATACTCTGGACCAAGGCTGTCGCCTCAGTCGCATTTCGATACGCCAGAACGCTCTCGCTTCGCGCGTAGCTTCCCCACAAGTGGGTCGCCACGTTGAAGGCGAATAATAAAAGAATCGATGCCGAAGCTAAGTAGAGCCGGGCTTGTAGCCCTAGTCGCGCTGTGATCATCAGTCAATTGCCCCCAAGAATTGATAAATTTTGGCAAGTAGCGCGGGAAAGTCGATAGGCTTCGTTTCGTATTCGCTGCAACCGACGCTCATCGCTCGCTCGCGATCTGCGGCCATAGCGTGGGCAGTTAACGCGATAATTGGGATGTTGGCGATCGTGGGGTCGGTTTTTGCTTGCTGGGTCGCTTCCCAGCCGTCAAGTACAGGGAGCGTCATATCCATCAGTACCACGCCAGGTTGGGCTGTGCGCATGGTCTCAAGCGCCGTTTCGCCATCTTGTGCCGTAATGACGGTTAGACCCGCCCGGCTGAGTCTTCGGGTCAACATGTCTCTGTTGATGTCATTGTCTTCAACCAGTAAGACTTCAGAGTTAGGCATTGAATGAGCTCCCTACAATGGGGTAAACGGTGAGCAATTCCTCGATTCCCTTTGCTTTAATCGTCCGACTCTTACCCGCTACAAACTGATCACCGTTCAACGCTCGATATGTTTGCTCTGAGATCAGAATTTCGTGAGGCCGCGCATCGTCTTCGATTCGCGAAGTCACGTTCACCTGATGGCCGACAAAGCCGTATTTTGAACGACGCTCTGAACCAATATTCCCAGCGACGACTTCACCAGTATTTAGGGCTATCGCCATCTCGATAACAGGGAGACCGTCTGCAATATTTTCCGCATTAATTTCAGCCATGGCCTCTTGCATCTGGATCGCACAGTTGACGGCCTTCGTGGCATGATCGGCTGACACTGACGGTGCGCCAAAAGCTGCCAATACGGCGTCGCCCAAAAACTCATCAATCGTACCGCCGTGGTGAAGAATGATGTCAGTCATCTTTCCAAGGTAACGGTTTAGTAGTGCCATGACCTGCTCGGGCGGCAAATGCTCCACCAGTGTTGTGAAGCTTCGGATGTCACTCATCATCAGCGTGACGTTTCGTAAGTCACCGCCCAGTTTCAGCCCCTCTGGCTTTTCCAAAATCTCCTCGACGATTGCATCAGAGATGTACCGACCGAAGGTTTGACGAATAAACTGCTCGCGTTTTTCAAGTTGTTCGCGATAGGTCGCCTCTTTATCGTGCCATCGCTTACGCTCAATACCTGACTTGATGCGTGCGGTGAGCAGCACCGCATTGACGGGCTTAAGGAGGTAGTCATCGGCGCCGACCTGAATGCAATCAATAATTTGATCCATGTCCTGGCGACCTGAAATCATAATTACGGGNATCGCGCGCAGGTGCTCATCGCTTTTAATGCGCGCAAGCACCTCTCTACCGTCTGTACCCGGCATCACGAGGTCAAGTAACACGAGATCGACACGCGTTGTGGCTAATGTCGTGAGTGCGGCGTCTCCGGAGTTGGCGGTGACGATGGTGCAGTCCATTTTTCGCAGCAAACGCGACATGAGATCAAGATTTTCGGGCATGTCGTCAACGATGAGGATGGTGCAATCTTCGAAGGTCTCAGTGGAGCGGTTGCTCGTGGCTGTGTTGGAGGGCGCCTTTGTCGCAGTACTGAGTAGCTCGGTCATTTCGGTAAGACCTTTAACCAACGGTGCGATCGCCTCGTCCTCTGATTCCAGCAACATTTCGGCGTAGCCTTTGACTGCTGCGATGGAATTGAGCCTGTCGTGCTGGTTTGCGTCATTGCCCTCAATCATGGTGTTGAGGCGTTCCATCGCGTCCTTCAGAGACACAATGTCCTCTGAAAGATCATCACTGCACGCGCTGCGGAGCGCGCTAAGCGTTGGAATGAGACGCTTGCCGAGCTGAGAAACCTTTCTTAAAGCCTGTTTCGACACAAAAATGGTCCAATTGCTGGGTGAAATCGACCTAAAGTATATCGCGCTTACGACTTTGCACTAGTGGGGATAGGCGCGAGCGACAGCTTCAGTTAGAATTGTGAATATTCCACAATGAGTATGGTGTCATGCTGGACCAAGTTGAAATCTTCCATGGCTTAAGTAGCGATGAGTTAGCGGCGCTTGAGCACTCGAGTACGTCTGAGACCTATTCAAAAAATACGGTCGTCATTCAGGAGAATGAGCCGGCTGATGCGCTCTATGTGATTGAGTCGGGGCGGGTCAAGGTTTACTGCAGTGACAAGAACGGCAAAGAGTTCATTATGAACTCGTTGGGCGTTGGTGATTACTTTGGTGAACTTGCGTTGCTTGATGATTCAGCGCGCTCAGCGTCAGTGCGAACGGTTGAGCCCTGTCAGTTTCGGATAGTGAAGAAAGAAGATTTCTCGAAAGTTCTCTCGGACAATCCAGGCATCACGCAGCAACTGTTGGGCAACTTGGCCGCACGCGTGCGCAAGTTAACGACAGACGTTAAAAACCTTGCACTACAGGATGTTTATGGACGCGTCGCCAACGTGTTGATGGATCTGTCGCATGAACGGGGTGACGGCACCTTGTTTGTGCCCGAGAAACTGACACAGCAAGATATTGCGGATCGTGTTGGTGCCTCTCGCGAAATGGTGGCACGTATCCTCAAAGATCTGACCATTGGCGAGTACATTCGATTTGAAGGTCGTCACATCGTCATCAATACAAGACTCCCCGCTAAGTACTAAGTATTAAGAGTCCTCGGGAGCCTCTATAGTCGCCACTGTTGAGGTAAGTCGGCCGCGGGAAAGCGTTATGGAGAGGTCCTGTCCTATTGCGACCGAGTCGCTTTGTCGCAGCACGGTGCCTTGATGGTCCGTCACAATCGCGTAGCCGCGCTTTAATGTAGCTTCCGGGCCCAAGGTTGTTAGCAGTTGCGTGAGATACCTAACCCGCTCTTCGTTGCGTCGCCTGACTTTGTCGATTTGTCCCGGCAGGCGAGCCGCCAGTGTTTTTGCCAATTCTTTTCTTGATTTAATCCGTGCACTGGGTGAAACGCTACTCAACTGAAATTGTCGTTTGGCCAGTAACTGTTTGTCCGCTGTGAGACGTTGCTTAATGAGGTGGTTCGCACGCTCGCGCGCGCGCTGTAGTTCGCCAGCAAGGGTTGAAAGCTGCTGTCGCGGATGGCGCAGACGAGTTTTCAACTGGGAAAGCAATGCCGTCTGCTCTCTTATTTTCCGTTGGGAAAGCAGTTGTAATCGATCCGTTTGATTGTCGATGATTTGCAACCATTCTAACGAGTCCCTTGTGATGAGCTCGCCCGCTTGCGATGGTGTTGCTGCTCTAAGATCTGCGACCAGGTCTGAAATGCTGTAGTCAATCTCGTGGCCAACGGCAGAAACGACGGGTATCTGGGAGCCTGCGATGGCTCGAGCAACGACCTCTTCGTTAAAAGACCATAGGTCCTCGAGCGATCCGCCGCCTCTGCCGACAATGAGGACGTCGAGGTCTAGTTCGCCTGCCGCCGCGCGCTCATTAGCGTGTGCAATGGCATCTGCTATCTGTTGTGCGGCAGTTGCGCCCTGCACCTGCACAGGAAATAGGAACAGGTGGCTGAGTGGGGACCGTCGTGCCAAGACGCTGGCAATGTCTTCAACAGCGGCGCCTGTGGGGGAGGTAATCACGCCGATCCGTTCGCAATGCGCAGGAATAGGGCGTTTGCGAGAGGCGTCAAACAAACCTTCATCGAATAACTTTTTCTTCAGTGCTTCAAGCGCGCGCTGCAGCGCACCGTCACCTGACGCTTCCATGCCATCGACGATCAGCTGGTAGTCGCCGCGAGCCTCGTAAATTGAGAGTAGACCGCGGACGATCACCGAATCTCCGACTTTGGGCTGAAAGCTCACTCGCATATTGGCTCTGCGGAACATGGCGCATCTCAACTGTGAGCGCCCGTCTTTTAAGGTGAAGTACCAGTGACCGGAACTGGGCTGAGACAGATCACCAATTTCCGCCTCGACACAGACTTCGCCTAATTGGTTTTCAAGGAGAGACTTTGCTTTACGATTAAGCTCGGTGACGCTTACAGGTGTGGGTTTTGGAAGAGGCATTGGTATTGTTGCGACCCTGGTGAGATTGTTCGTGATAAAGCATAAGCGTACAATACGGCGTCTATTCAACGCGACTACTACGAGGTATTGATGCTACGTATCGCTCAAGAAGCGCTGACGTTTGATGACGTTCTCCTGTTACCAGGATACTCAGAGGTGACAGCGAAAGACGTTTCATTGGTCACTCGGTTGACAAAAAACATCAATCTGAACGTACCGTTGGTTTCAGCAGCAATGGACACCGTCACCGAATCCCGACTGGCCATTGCCCTAGCGCAAGAGGGCGGCATTGGTATCGTTCATAAAAACCTGACGATTCAGGAGCAAGCCGAGCAGGTCCGCCGTGTTAAGAAGTTTGAAAGCGGTGTTGTCAAAGACCCGATCACGATTGACCACACAGCCACGATTGCCGAACTGATCGAACTCACCCGCGCTAATGGTATTTCGGGTGTCCCGGTCATGAAAAACGGAGATCTTGCGGGCATTGTGACGCGTCGCGATTTACGGTTTGAGACCGATACGTCGCAGTCCATATCGGCCATTATGACGCCGAGAAATCAGTTGGTGACGGTAAAAGAGGGCGCCTCCTCGGACGAGGTTCAACACCTGCTTCATAAACATCGTATTGAAAAGATTCTGGTCGTCGACGATGCGGGTGTCTTAAAAGGCCTGATCACGGTAAAAGATTTCGATAAAGCAGAGTCGTTCCCCCACGCCTGTAAGGACCGTTTTGGTCAATTACGTGTTGGTGCCTCTGTCGGTACGAGCGCGGACACCGATGAGCGTGTCGATGCGCTGGTGGCCTCGGGTGTCGATGTTCTTGTGGTGGACACCGCTCACGGTCATTCGCTCAACGTTTTGAACCGAGTTCGTTGGATTAAAGAGAACTTTCCGTCGGTTGACGTTATCGGTGGCAATATCGCGACGGCTGATGCGGCGCGAGCCTTGGTAGATGCCGGCGCTGATGGTGTCAAGGTGGGGATTGGCCCCGGTTCTATTTGTACGACACGGATTGTGACTGGTATGGGCGTACCGCAAATTAGCGCGGTATCTAACGTCGCTGAGGCGCTGGCGGAGGCAGATGTACCACTGATTGCTGACGGTGGCATTCGATTCTCAGGCGATATTTCGAAGTCGTTGGTGGCGGGTGCTTACTCCGTCATGCTCGGCGGCATGTTTGCAGGTACCGAGGAAGCGCCGGGCGAGGTTGAGCTGTACCAAGGCCGGACCTACAAGTCCTATCGTGGAATGGGGTCCATTGGCGCCATGGCTCAAAAACAAGGCTCGTCAGACCGATACTTCCAAGATTCGAGCGTTGGCTCCGAAAAGCTGGTGCCCGAAGGTATCGAGGGACGTGTGCCCTATAAAGGGCCAGTGTCAGCGATTATTCATCAGTTGATGGGTGGTGTCCGGTCTTCTATGGGCTACGCAGGGTGTGCCTCGGTTAGTGAGATGCGTACGAAGCCGGAGTTCATTCGTGTAACGTCAGCTGGTATGTCGGAGTCGCACGTGCACGATGTTTCGATCACTAAGGAAGCACCAAATTATCCGGTTCGCTGAGCCGTCAAAGGCCTATGAAATAGATCTTGCCGGTTGCCACTGAACGATCGTTACAGGCGGCTAGGGTCCGTGGGGCACTGTACTTGTACGTCTCTGGCAATGGCTCTTTGGTAGTGTTGCCACTCTGAAGTTACTTTATGCAGATGGTAGTGGACGTGTTCGATCGACGGGGCGTGATGACCGTGATCAGCGCATCGCTCGGTTGCAAGCGTCACAATATTGTCTTCTAGCTGCTTGATAGCACTTTCATAACTGTCGCAGCGGGGACCTTGAACCTCGGGCCAATACAAATTAGTTTCAGCCGCAGTCGAGGTGGCCGCCGCGCTCGCAGATACTGCCAATATGGCGACCGCCAATGTACTCGCAGCACAGTTCAATCAACACTTCCTTATATGGGGTTTAAACTTTATACAGGCTTGAAGCTTTCTCGCGGCGCAGTGTGACATGGATCACATTTTGTGCCACCCGTATCGGGTATTTTTTGAGGGCATTGGTCTCGGTTTATGTCAACTGTGACAGGTGTAAATAGTGAGACGCAGTGGTGCCTGCTCTGTGAGTGACTGCGGGTCTATGAGACAATTGTCTAGCGGGTACGTCGCACGCGTCTGTGAGTGACTGCGGGTCTATGAGACAATTGTCTAGCGGGTACGTCGCACGCGATCCGTATTGAGTTAAACCTTCATCAGGCAGGTAATTAATGAGTCCGGACATCCATCGGCATCGCATTCTTATTTTAGACTTTGGTTCGCAGTACACGCAGCTGATTGCGCGACGGGTGCGAGAAATCGGGGTCTACAGTGAAATCCACGGCTGGGACGTCACTGATAAAGACATCACTGACTTTAACGCCTCGGGAATTATCCTGTCGGGTGGCCCCGAGTCGGTGACTGCCCAGGATTCTCCCCGAGCACCCCAAATTGTCTTTGACCTCGGTTTGCCGGTTCTGGGTATTTGCTACGGCATGCAGACCATGGCTGAACAAATGGGGGGCTCTGTGCAAGGTTCAGACACCTCGGAGTTTGGCTATGCTGAAATCCGAAGCACGTCTGAAGACCGACTACTTTCTGGAATTGCAGATCGCGCTGATGCTATGGGGCGGTCGGTACTGGACGTATGGATGAGCCACGGAGACAAGGTGACTGAGCTCCCGGCTGGTTTTGCTCGCACCTCCGAGACTGATAGCTGTCCCATTGCTGCAATGGCGCACGGCGAGAAGCCTTGGTTCGGTATTCAGTTTCACCC
>JGI20157J14317_10000549_pt1 | contig 39398 bp, 46 predicted proteins | sample COG_07_FD_14317 | JGI IMG/M metagenome (IMG submission 14317)
TAAAATTATTTGGTATCTAATTCCGGCCATCGATCTAATTTTCGATGCAAAGTCCTTCTACTAATTCCCATTAGCTCAGCAGCTTTTGTTCGATTTCCTCGTGCTTCGAGCAATGCATTGCGTAGTAATCTTTTTTCATTTTCTTCAACTGAAAGATTATGGTTTTGTTGGACATCTACAGCTGCCTCAAAAGTATTGTGCATCGTAAACCTTGAATCCAGGTCGTAAGGAGTGATATTTTTACCTCTTTTGAGAACTACAAGGTTTTCACAAAAATTTCTTAATTCCCTAATATTTCCTGGCCATGCATAGTTTTTCAAAATGTGAAGAGCTTCCGTGGATAGGACGGGGATATCAAATCCATTTTCCAAAGAATATTCCTTCAGAAAATGGTTGAGCAGTAAGGTAAGATCATCGCCCCGGTCACGCAAAGGGGGCAGCTCAATTGTAACAACATTTAAACGATAATAAAGGTCATCCCTGAAATCGCCTTTCTGGACCATTTGAAAAAGGTTTCGATTTGTTGCACAAACAAGGCGAACATCAAGCTCAAGAGTTTTCGAGCTACCTAATCTTTCGATTGTTTTTGATTCTAAAAATCTAAGCAATTTAACCTGAGTGGAAGGATCAATTTCACCAATTTCATCAAGAAAAAGGGTTCCGCCACTGGCTGCTTCAAATCTACCAATACGTCTTTCCGTTGCACCGGTAAATGCTCCCTTCTCATGCCCAAATAATTCACTTTCCAGAAGATTTGATGGCAACGCAGCACAATGGACAGGGACAAATGTTTTTTTGGATCGGTTGCTGTTTTGGTGGATGGATTGGGCAACCAATTCTTTTCCTGTACCGGTTTCACCAGTCAGTAAGACGGTAGCTTTGGAAGGACCAACGAGTCTTACTTTGTCCATCACAACCTCCAGGGCATGAGATTTCCCCATGATGCCATCAAAGCTAAATTTTTTGTCCAGTCTTTGGTGTAAGTGACGGTTTTCAAATTCTAGATTTCGTTCTTTTAGTCCCCTTTTGATTAATAACTCGAGCTGCTCTAAGTTTACAGGTTTTGGTAAGAAATCGAATGCACCACGCTTCATGGCCTCAACTGCAACCTCTACTTCACCATAAGCAGTCATCATAATACAGAGTGGATTTCCAGGGTGAATAATCGCTTTATCTATTACAGACATTCCTGATTCACCTGGCATTCTTAAATCGGTTAAAATTACTTCAAATTCTTCTTGTTCAAGTGCGACTAAGGCATCCTTGGTATTACTAACACAAAATACTTCGAATTCATCTTCCAAGGCTAACTCGAGGCCATCTCGGGTATGTTCCTCGTCATCCACTATAAGTAAGTTGGGTTTCATGGAATTATTTCTGCTCTAAGTACCTATACCTAATTCCTTTTCTTGGAAATTTTAAAGTAACAATGGTTCCGGACCCATACTTGCTATCAATACCAACCTGACCACCATGATTTCTCATAATACGATGAACGATCATCATACCTATTCCATTACCCTTCTTTTTTGTGGTAAAGTAAGGCTCAAATACCTTTGATACATTCTCCTTTTTGATTCCAGTTCCGTGATCAATTATTTGTACGGTTATATATTCATCCTCAAAAGAAATAATAATGCGAATTTCTGATGTATCAGTAATTGCATCCATCGCATTTCCAATAACATTGAAGAAAACCTGTTTAATTTGTTCATGGTCTCCGTCAATAATAGGGTCTTTGCTTTGTGTTTCTAATTGTATATTTATTTTTTTACCGCTTAATTCCTTTTCTTTTAAATGTAATATTTCCTCGATAACGGATAGTAAATTTAATTCCTTTGAATCTGGTATACTAGGTCGAATCGCTTTAAGGAAATGTACTATAATTCCATCAAGCCTTTGTACCTCTTTAATGCATGATTCAAGAGATTTATCTATCTTACCTTTATTTTTTCCCTCAATTTTTTCATTTTTTAAGGATCTCTGAAGAATTTGTAGGTGTATATTAATAGAGTTCAATGGATTTCCAAGCTCATGAGCCACTCCTGCAGCAAGATCCATGATACTCGTTACTTTTTCATTTTCTATCTGTTCTTCTACATTTGATTTCTCCTCTGTAACATCGGTTAAAACAACGGTTAGACCCGCATCTTGCTCTGAATGTTTATCGGATAATGTTCCTTCAATAGGTACTGCATATACCCTTAAATGCCTTTTTTCAGGATAATTTATTAGTATTTCACGAACAATCACCTCAGGTCGTACAATTTCCGATAAACGATTTAATCCCAAGGATTTCGCTAAGTCTGGGGCGGCCCTAAGTAGGGAAACTTTTTCTCCCAGTTCCCGCTTCAGTCCAATAAGCCGTCTTCCCTGTTGATTCGAGTAGGTGATCACTCCATTTCGATCCAGCACCAAAATTCCATCCCTAATTACATCAAAGACTGTTTCTAGAAGTTTTCTTTCACGTGCAAGTCTTTGAACTAGATTGCTTAAGTTTACCTCGTCAAGGTCTTCAAGCTTTCCTAGAACTTTATCTAATGGGCTTTTTCTTGGCATGATGTGTAAAATACTTTCAAAATATCTTCTGCTATTTTTGACTTTTCAGAAAGGGGAAAGTTCATTTGTAGCCCATCTGATCTAATTAGAGTAACTTCGTTTTGCTGGGATGAAAACCCCATCTCGCATTTTGAGACATCATTGGCTACAATCCAGTCAAGTTTCTTTTCCTTAAGCTTTTTTTTAGCAGATACTAAGACATCGTGAGTTTCTGCGGCAAATCCCACCAGTACTTGGCAATCATTTTTCTTAGAGCCTAAATTTTTAAGAATATCGGGGTTTTTAACAAAAGTTATATTTTGCGGAAAATGACCTTTTCGGATTTTTNTTTCGTACCTTTCNGCTGGTCTGTGATCACAAACTGCTGCACACATGATTATTAAATTTGCTACTGCAAAATGAGCTTGCATCGCCACTTCCATTTCTAGGGCTGTCTCTATTTTGACAAGTTCAACACCCTTCGGGCAAGGTAGGGTGACTGGCCCACTAATTAAAGTAACTTTCATACCAAGATCACGAGCAGCCGATGCTAACGCATAGCCCATCATTCCGGATGAAGGGTTTGAGATGAATCTCACTGGGTCTATCCACTCACGCGTTGGACCTGCGGATATTAAGCAACTTATTGAGGTCTTATTATTCAAAATTGATGGCGACAAATTTACATGTAAATGATTCCATAAGGATAAGATGAATGAAAAGGCTCAATCAAACAAAGATAAATCCAAAGAAAACTTATTAATCAACTTTGCATTTAATATTATTTTGCCGATTTTGATTTTACGTAAAGGTGATGACTGGTTTGGGGGCTTAATTGGAAAAGTTGTAAATCAATCAATTGATTCCACGCTCGTTGCCTCGATTCTTTTGGCATTTGCTGTCTCATTTCCTGTTGGTTATGGACTTTATGATTTTGCACGTAGGAAAAAATGGAACTTCTTCAGTATTCTCGGTGCTATTAGTGCCCTGCTGACTGGGGGTATTGGTTTAATCCCAGGAGGATCCGTAACAATGTTTGCAATAAAGGAGGCTGCATTGCCAGCACTACTAGGTCTTTTTACAATCTATACTATCAATACAAAAAGGCCTTTAATTAAAATGCTTTTGTATAATCCGGAGATTTTTGAAGTGGACAGAATTAATGATCTTTTAAGCAAAAACGGTACGACGGTTCAATTCCATCTTTTACTCACAAAATGTACATGGTTACTTGGGATAACTTTTATTTTGAGTGCTGCCTTGAACTACTTTCTAGCCCGCCTAATCGTCATCACTGAACCGCATATAGACAAAAATGCATTCAATGATGAAATTGGGGCAATGATGGGATGGAGTTTTCCAGTCATTAGCCTACCCAGCATGCTTATAAGCGGATACGCTTTGTGGCTCTTAATTCGGGGGATTAAAAAACTTACCGGGCTAAATATGGAGGATGCAATGAGGCAAAGATCTGCTTAGCGATCTTCTAGCGCAATATATTGCCTAAGGTTTGAGCCTTGATAGATTTGCCTAGGCCGGTGAATCCGCTTTCCAGTTTGAGCAATTTCCTTCCAATGGGCCAACCAACCTGGTGCACGACCCATAGCAAATAACACCGTAAACATATTCGTAGGAAAACCAAGTGCTTGCAAAATTATCCCACTGTAAAAGTCAACATTGGGATATAATTTTCGATCGATAAAGTAGGGGTCCTGCAGGGCTACCTCTTCTAATCGGCTTGCTATATCAAGTATAGGACTATTCAGACCAAGGGCAGCAAGCGCCTCATCGCAAGCTGATTTTAAAATCTTGGCCCGGGGGTCGTAATTTCGGTAAACACGGTGACCAAATCCCATTAAGCGGGATTTGCCATCTTTTGCAGATTGGATGAACTTACTTCCATCATCCCCTGAATTGTGGATGTCATTGAGCATGTTAATGACTGCCATGTTGGCACCGCCGTGTAAAGGGCCCCAGAGGGCAGAAACTGCACCAGATAGAGACGCAAATGGATTGGCCCCACCCGAGGCAATCATTCGGCATGTAGAGGTTGAGCAGTTCTGCTCATGATCGGCATGTAAGAGAAAGATCAAATCTAATGCCTTACTAAGGGATGGATTAATTGGTGCGTCACCATCCTTTGCGAACATCATTGAAAGAAAGTTTTCGCAATAATTTAATGAGTTGTTTGGTGGGCAGAGATTATCCTTGGTTTTTTGGCGATGAGTAGCTGCAGCTATGGCAGGCAAAGCTGCAATAATGAGAGCTGCGGCATCGTCAAAATTCTCCAAATCCTTTGCTCGATCATTGGTGCAGAGATGAGAACATGCACCTCCCAGAGCATGCAGGCCGGAAGCCAGTGAGCCCATAGGGTGGGTGCTTGGGGGAACAGATTGTACGGCATACAAAACTTCTGATGGAAGATTCTGAAAGCTTGAAATTTTATCTTCAAACTCAGAAAGCTTGCGAGCTGTCGGAAGCTCGCCATCTAGTAAAAGAAGGCAAACCTCTAGAAAGTTGGACTTCTGGGCGAGTTCGGAAATATCGTATCCGCGATAACGTAAAATGCCTTTATCACCATCAATNAATGTAACTGTACTTTCGCAGGAACCCGTGTTTCCGTAGCCATCATCATAAGTGATTAGACCGCTATCTTTACGCATTTGCCTGATATCCAATGCTTTTTCTCCCTCTGTTCCGGTGAGAATATTTATTGGGTAGTTGGAATCACCAAAAGTAAGGGTAGCTGTGTCAGACATGATCGAATTGGAGGGTAAAAATGGGATTAAAGAATAGTTGTGCCACTTCTAACAAATATTTTCAAGAAAGTTTCGGTAGAGCTGTATTCCCTTCGCCTGACTTTTTTCAGGATGAAATTGGGTGGCAATACAGTTTTGGGAAATAATTCCGCTGATAAAAGTCCCGCCATAATCTGATTTTAACAAGTGTATTCGGGGGTCATTTGATTCAACATGATAGCTATGTACAAAATAAAATTGATCGCTTTCTGAAATACTTTTTATTGCCCAATGGTCCTGTGCTAAATCCCACTGGACTTCATTCCAGCCCATGTGGGGCACTTTTAGATGAGATGCTGTGGAAAAGCGTACTGCTTTTCCTTTAAATATTCCTAATCCTGGCAGATCTCCTTCCTCTGAAGCTTCGAAAAGGACTTGTAAACCCAAACAAATTCCAAAAAAGGGACGGTTATCTGAAATCCAAGACTTTAGGAATCTGTCCAAGCCAGATTTCCTTAAACTTGCCATACAATTATCATAGCTGCCCTGACCAGGGAAGATGATCGCCTCTGCATCTTGAACNTCTTGTGGTCTTTGTGCCAGAAATACCTTGGCGTTAAGATGCTCAAATGCTTTTACAACGCTGCGTAAATTTCCAGTTCCGTAATCAACTACCGCTAATTTGCGGACATTCACAAAATAAAACTTATTGGTTCTAGACTGAAAGGGTGCCTTTAGTTGAGGGAACTTTCCCCTCAAGGCGTGGCTCTATGGCAGTAGCCATATCCAAGCATTTTGCGAGCGATTTAAAGATTCCTTCGGCCACATGGTGAGGCTCGTCTCCATGCTCCAAACGAATATGCAAATTGCAGGCAACCTCGTTAGCAAAAGATTGGAAGAATTCTTTTAGCATTTGGATATTAAAATCTCTGACTAAATTATTTTTTACCAGAACTTCCCAATGTAAATAAGGTCGGTTAGATAGGTCCACAGCAGTTGAGACTAAAGCCTCGTCCATCGGTGCCACAAAAAAGCCATATCGCCTTATTCCGGATTTATCCCCCAATGCTTTTGAGAATGCCTGACCTAGAGAGATTCCGAGGTCTTCAACCAAATGATGATAATCAATTTCGATATCACCTTTAGCTAGTACCTTTAAATCAAAAAATCCATGTTTAGAAAAAAGCTCAAGCATATGATCAAGAAAAGGAATCCCTGTGGAAATTTCGTTTTTTCCGCTCCCGTCAATCGAAAGCTCCAATGAGACTTGTGTCTCAGTTGTATTTCTTTCTATCGTAACAATTCTTTTCTGATCCATGACTTAATTGATTCCAATAAGATAACCATCTCTTCTTCATTGCCAATACTGATTCTTAAGAAGGAATTGGTAAGAATATGCTTAGGGAAATATCGAACTAATATCTTATTTTCTTCTAAATGTTGGAACAATGATAAGGCAACTTCACTTCCCACAATACCGTTATGGTTTTTTGGTTCAACAAATATGAAATTGGCTCCAGAGGGAATGTAGCTCCAACCAAAATCAGCAAGTATTTTGCAAAACTGCTCCCGTTGCTCGATAATTTTTGCGATGTTACGGTTGAAATAATCACGGTCCTCTAGTGCAGCAATGGCAGCTACTTGTGCCAATCGATCCAGGTTATAGACTTCTCGCACCTTATCCAGTTGTTCTATTATTTGGGTGCTACCCATAGCATATCCAACGCGCAAACCCGCCAACGAATAAGACTTGGAGAGAGTACGAGTAATCACTAAATTTTCATACTCATTCAGCAAGCCGACCGCATTTTGATCCGAAAAATCGGCATAAGCTTCGTCGACCACTAAAAGTCCTGGGAAACCTTTCAAAATGGATCGAAGTTCATCAATGGCATAGACTCTGCCACTAGGTGCATGCGGATTAGTTAGAAAAAATAGATTCGCTCCACTTGTTGATATATCTTCGGGCTTTAATAAAAATTGGTTGTCGCTAAATGGAATTCGAATCATTTCGCTTCCTTGAACACCAGTCAGAACTTCGTAAAGCGAGTAACTGGGATACAGCATCCCTACTTTTANGACATCATCCGAGAAACACCGGACACACAGGTTTAACAGATCGTCCGATCCATTCCCAACAATAATTTGAGAAGGATTTAAGCCATGCAGGTTTGCAATCACTCGGCGAAGATTGTTGGAGCGGGGATTGGGATACAAGTTTAGGAGAGGAACTTCCTTAACAATGGCATCCAAAACCAAGGCACTCGGAGGATAGGGGTTCTCGTTTGTGTTAAGTTTAATTACCCCCTGGTTGCCTATCGGTTGTTCTCCTGGCGAATAAGCCAAATGACCACTAAGCCTCTTGCTTACCCGCAAGTGCTTTTCATTCATTGGTTTGAAAACGGACGATTAGATAGTGTCCTTAACTTATGGGCATGTCCATGTGCATCCAGTTTTTCCATTGATGCAAACTGTTCAATGGCATGGGACGCTTTGTGACAAGCCTCTGAATCATATCGGATGTAACTGCTTCTGCGAAGAAAGTCCTGTAAGCGCAACCCTGATGAAAAGCGGGAGGATCGACCTGTTGGCAAGACATGGCTGGGCCCAGCCGCAAAGTCACCGACAGATGTTGGGGTTTCATGACCAACAAGAAATGCCCCCGCTGTCGTAATTTCCTTGAGATAATAATCGGATGCTTCCGGTCTTACCTGTAGTTCTAGATGTTCTGGTGCAATGTAATTTGCAACCTTGGCTATTCGTTCACGATTAGGTAGGAAAACTGCCAAAAAGCCAGATTCAAGTACATTACGAATCGAATCCTTGTGCGTACAATTAACTAACTGATTATCTATTTCCTGAACGATTTCTGGAAAAAGCTTTTTATCTTGAAATAAAAGATAAATCTTTTCTTTTCCTGAGCCATGCTCTGCTTGTGCCAAAAGTGCAGCAGCTACAAATGCTGGATTGGCACTACTATCAGCAATTACCATGACTTCACTTGGTCCTGGTAATAAATCGATGCCCACCTCACCAAAGACCTGCCTTTTGGCTTCATTTACAAAAGCGTTCCCTGGTCCAAAGATCTTATCCACAGGCCGGATTGTTTCTGATCCGTAGGCTAAGGCTCCGATTGCTTGAGCACCTCCTATTTTATAAACTTCATTAATTCCTGATAACTCTAAAGCCGCCAACAGAAAGGGGGAAATTTCACCTTTTTGATTGGGGGGGGTTGTTACCGCAATTTCAGAAACTCCGGCAACTTTTGCCAGGATAACTGTCATTATGACCGTTGAAACCAAAGGTACCTGTCCGCCGGGCACATAAATACCTACGCGGTTGATTGGGTAGTACAGCTCGCCCACAACCCCACCGTGCAGATTTTCCTTTTGCCAATTTTGGGGATAACTTTGCTTGTGAAATTCGGTAACATTGGAGATAGCTTCTTCCAAAGCTTGCGTTTGCTCAGGAGACAGAGACAAAAGCGAGCCTGTTAATTCCTCACGCTTGATCGAAATTTCATCAACAGAAAGAGAGACCCCATCATAAAGTAATGTTTTTTTGAGGATAGCCTCGTTACCACCTCTCTTCACAAAATCTAAAATCTCAGTTACAGTAGAACTGATTTTAGAATCTGCACCAGCAGCAGGTATAAATGATTTCAGGCGATCATAAAGATCTTCACTATCCTCTATGAAAGTCTGGTTCACCTAGTCACTCCCACTCAATAGTGCTTGGAGGTTTGGAGCTTATATCATAGGCAACGCGGTTTGCCCCTTTCACTTCATTGATGATTCTGCTAGAAACTTTTCTAAGTAAGGCATCAGGTAATTTTGCCCAATCTGCAGTCATGGCGTCACTACTAGTAACAGCACGAAGGCAAATTACATTTTCATAGGTTCTTTCATCTCCCATTACGCCAACACTACGGATTGGTAAAAATACACAAAATGCCTGCCACAACTTTGCGTACCATCCCGAATTCCGAAGCTCCTGGATAAAAATAGCATCTGCCTGCCTCAAAATATTTAAACGCTTATTTGTAAGATCACCAATTACCCGAACACCCAGTCCTGGCCCAGGAAAAGGATGACGGTTAATCACATTATCGGGCAAACCCAACTTCTTGCCCAGAAGACGAACTTCATCCTTGAATAATTCACGTAGTGGTTCGAGCAGCTTTAGCTTCATCTTATCTGGTAGACCACCCACATTGTGATGACTTTTAATTAAGGCCGCAGGGTTTCCTCCTATTGGCACACTTTCAATCACATCTGGATAAAGCGTCCCTTGAGCAAGAAAATCGACATCGCCAAGGCTTTTTACTTCTTGATCGAAGACATCGATAAATGTTTTTCCGATAATTTTTCGTTTTCTTTCTGGGTCAGAAACGCCCTTAAGTTTGGTTAAAAATAATTTTCCTGCCTTCGCAACCCGTAGTTTTCCTGGAATATGGTCATTAAATAATTTAATAACCTCGTTCCTCTCGTTTTGACGCAACAATCCATTGTCTACAAAAATTGAAGTTAATTGTTTACCAATAGCCCGGTCAATCAAAGCAGCTGCCACACTCGAATCCACACCGCCACTGAGACCAAGAATAACCCGTTTCGAGCCAACTTGTTGACGAATTCGTTCCACCGAAGTTTCAATAAAATCTCCCATATCCCAGTCTGCTTTACATTTACATATGGAGAATAAAAAGTTTTTGATAACCTCAACGCCTAGTTGAGAATGTTCGACTTCGGGGTGAAACTGTAATCCAAAGAATTTTCTTTTTGAATCTTCTATTGCTGAAAATTGGGAATTCTCGGTACAAGCAATCCCTTGAAATCCTTTGGGGATTTTCACAATGGCATCACCATGGGAATTCCAAACGGTTAAACTTTTGGGAAGTCCATTAAATAGCTTGCCAGCTTTAGTAATGATTAATTCGCTTCGGCCATACTCTCTCCGTTCACACTTCTTAACCTCACCTCCCAGCAATTTACCCATCAATTGTAGACCGTAACAAATACCTAAAATTGGTACTCCCAATGAGAAGATTTGTTTATGGGGTAGGGGTGCTCCCTTCGAAAGAACGCTTGCAGGGCCTCCTGACAAGATAATGCCCACTGGATTTGCTGCTTTAATAGCGTTGAGTGAACTGTTGTGAGGGAGTACCTGTGAATATACGCTCTGCTCGCGAATACGCCGTGCAATTACTTGGGTATACTGCGAACCAAAATCGAGAACCAAAATAGTTTGGGCCATGAAATAATGTGAAATAAAATTAGAAAAGGGATTGTTTTGTAAAAGGAAACAAAAGCCCCTGCAACCCCTATTCTAAGTGGTTAAGATAAATTAACAAACCAACTTGGATGGAGCAACGCGTTGCTCCGAATAAATAAAAAACTAAGCAGTTAAGAAGACAGGTTACTTCTTCTCTTCATCCTTATCAGAGGTTTCGTGTTCGTTTTCTGCTAAGGTATTGTCCTCTTCTGAATTAGCAGGTGAAACATCGCCTGATTCATTGGTTAGCTCGCTTGAATCGCCATCATTCGAAGGGGACTCAAGGCTTGCTGATATCTCGGAAGAATTTTCAGATGAGTCTTCATCTGTGGAAACCTCTTGAGGGGCGGATTCTTTCTTTGATGATTTTTTAGGGGCTGCTTTCTTTTTCTTTGCCTTCTTCTTTGGGGCTTCCTCAACAAACTCGATTAGGGCCATATCTGCAGCATCTCCAAGTCTTGGAATAGCCAACTTGTAAATTCGGGTGTAACCTCCACTACGTCCTATAAATTGCTCTACGAGTTCGTCGAATAATTTAGCCACAGCTTTTTTATTGCGAATTTTGGCTATCGCGAGTCTGCGATAATGAATCTTTCGGGCATTATCGTCACTTTGATGAGCTTTCTTGGCTAAGGTGATAATTTTTTCCACAGCAGGTCGTAATGCCCTAGCTTTTGCCAATGTGGTTTTAATTCGGCCATGCTCAATTAAGGAACATGAAAGGTTGGCCACCAATGAAACTCGATGGGCTGATTTGACTCCCAACTGATGATTATGCTTACGGTGTCTCATGGAGATGGTTGTTTGGAAATTGGTTGTGGAGGTTTGAAGTTAGTTGGTTGCGGATTCAAGGAGACGATTTTCAAACTTCATACCAAGTGAAAGCCCAAGTTGCTCGAGCTTCGCTTTGATTTCGTTCAATGATTTCTTGCCAAAATTTCGGTACTTGAGCATTTCAGGCTCAGATTTGGTCGCCAGTTCTCCTACCGTGGTGATATTCGCATTATTGAGACAATTCGCAGCCCTGACTGAAAGTTCGATCTCGTTAACACTCATACCAAGGAGATTCTTAAGCCTGTTTTGCTCCTCACTTACTTGCTTTGTATTACTCTCAAACTCAATTTGTTCTTCGCTGATTTGGTCAAATACATCGAGGTGATGGCGAAGAATTGCGGCTGATTGCTTTAAGGCGTCCTCTGGGGTTATTCGTCCATCAGTATGAATCTCCAAAATAAGCTTGTCGTAATCAGTCATTTGACCAACCCGAGTATTTTGTACATCATACTTAACCAACTTTACAGGACTGTATAGTGCATCGACATTAATCATTCCAATTGGTTGGTTATCTTGCTTGCTATCCTCGCCCAAGCAAAACCCGCGACCGACCGTAACATCCATTTCTGCAAAAACTCGTTGTTTGCGATCAGTGGTAAGGATTACCTGTTCTGGATTGATAATTTCAATTCCCTCGACTGGAGAAATGTCACCCGCGGTGATTTCCCCCTCCTTCTCAATGTCTAAAGTGATAACCTGTGCCTCGGACTTGTGATTAATGATGAGCACTTTCTTGAGATTTAAAACGATATCAGTCACATCCTCCACGATGCCATCCAAGCTTTGGAATTCGTGCTGTACACCATCCAGTTTGAGGGAAGATATCGCTGCCCCCTCAATGGAGCTAAGCAAAACACGTCGGAAAGCGTTTCCGATGGTATGTCCGTAACCTGTCTCAAAAGGATCTGCAATAAACTTTGCAAACTTATCGGTAGCAGTTTCTTCTTCCTTGATTAAACGATTGGGGAGTTCGAATTTTCCAAGTCTTGTAGCCATGGTATGTATCGGTTATGAATAGTGTTAAATTTAACGGCTGTAGTATTCTACAACCAATTGTATATTGATGCTTTGCTCCAACTCATCTGGCTGAGGAAACCGGGTTACGGTGCCTTGCAACGAGTCAGCCTTTACTTCAAGCCAAGGCGGTGTATTATTGTACTGAGATCCGTCAAGGTTACGAGTAGCAACTTGTCGAGATGAGGTTTTTTCACGGACTGTTAAATCATCGCCGACAGAGACTTGAAAACTGGGAATATCTACTTTCTTTCCGTTAACGAGAAGATGTCCATGATTAACAAACTGGCGTGCTGAATTTCGGGTCTTTGCAAATCCCAAACGATAAACCACATTGTCCAATCTAGTTTCCAAAGCAGTTAGAAAGTTTTCACCTGTAATGCCTTGTTTTCTTTTTGCCTTTTGGAAAAGATTCCTGAACTGCTTTTCGGTTAAGCCATACATCATGCGAAGCTTCTGTTTCTCTAACAATCCAGTACCGTAATCGCTTACTTTTCTCCTAAAATTAGGTCCGTGCTGGCCAGGGGGATAGGTGCGGCGCTCGAAAGATTTGTTGGCAGGAAAAATCGCCATTCCAAAACGGCGATTAATGCGGGTGGTTGGTCCTGTGTATCGTGACATGATAAAAAGAAGTTAAAAGTAATTATACGCGACGCCTTTTAGGTGCACGGCATCCATTGTGCGGTACAGGCGTAACATCGATAATTGAGGAAACATTAAAGCCTAAGCTTTGGAGTGCACGAATTGCAGAGTCTCTGCCCATCCCGGGACCCTTAACTTTAACCAAGACCTCTTTCATTCCATGTGACATAGCCACTTTGCCTGCATCTTGGGTAACCACTTGAGCCGCATATGCGGTTGATTTACGGGACCCGCGGAAATTACACTTTCCCGAGCTAGACCAAGAAATCACATTACCTTTAATATCCGTAAATGATACTTTTGTGTTGTTGAATGTGGCAACAATGTAGCAAATACCTGAAGAAATATTTTTGCTGCCCTTTGCTTTACGGACCTTAACCTGCTCAATATTGGCTCCCAAAAGGTCTGCTGCAGTTTCTTCTTTCTTGGCTGGCTTTTCCTCACCTTTACTGATTTCAGGAGTTTCCTTAGTTTCTTTTGGGTTGGCTACGACGTTTTCATTGTCTTCCACAGAAGAAACCTTCTCCTTCTCTTCGACTAAATTTTCTTGATCTTCACTCATTTAAAATTTTTTGGTTGGTTAACTTTTACGAACAACACCAACTGTTTTCCTACCACCCTTGCGAGTTCTTGCATTGGTGATGGTTCTTTGACCGCGGACTGGAAGACCTCTTTGGTGCCTAAGTCCCCGATAGCTACGTATACTTTGCAATCGCTTTAGGTTATTTGTAATTTGACGACGCAAGTCACCCTCAACCATTATTTTATTATCAATGATATAATTGCTGATAAGACTTAAGTCTTGTTCAGATAATTCTTGAGTTCGTCTGTCTGGGTCTATCCCAGTATCTTCGAGAATCTTTTGGGCTCTAGTTGGTCCAATACCATAAACATAGCGCAAAGAATAAGCGATTTTTTTACGGTTTGGTATATCTACTCCTAATAATCTAGCCATGGTTCTATTGTGTAAAATTTAGTTAGTTAGGCTCCTTTGAAAAAATAAGCCAAGAGCCCGAACGCGAATAAGGCAATGGATATGATTATCAAAGGCCTCCATTGAGCCTCAAAGTCTTTAAATTCAAGAGATTCAATCCCTCGATTTGAGGTATTCGAACGTCCGCGAATTCTCCCTTTACGAAGGAAACCGTCGTAGTGCCTTTGTAAGAGAAATGTTTCGATTTGTCGCATCGTGTCTAAAACAACACCCACGATGATGAGCATGCCCGTTCCACCGAAAAAGGTAGCCACATTATATGAGACATTTGCTGTCTTAAAAATAAAGTCAGGAAAAACCGCAATAATAGTTAAAAATACTGCACCTGCTAAAGTTAGGCGAGTCATAACAAAGTCAAGGAACCGGGCGGTATGGTCTCCAGGACGCACTCCGGGTACATATCCACCATTTTTCTTTAAATCGTCCGCAATTTGCACGGGTTTAAACATAATCGATACCCAGAAGTAGCTGAAAACCAAAATTAAACCACCATAAACAAGATAATAAAATAAACCTCTTCCAGCAAACGCGTTGGCTAAATCAATCGCCCAATTAGTTTCATTAGGCGAGTCTGCAATAGCGGCACCCAATGTTCGTAAAAGTTGGGCAGGAAACATCAGTATGGCACTTGCGAAGATAACCGGCATTACCCCAGCATAATTGACTTTAAGGGGAAGGAATGAGCTCTGACCGCCGAATACTTTTCGTCCAACCATTCGTTTAGCATATTGAACAGGTATTTTTCTCTGTGCTTGAGTAACTGCAATGATTCCGCCCACCACAAGTAAAAAAAGGCCAATCATTAAAACGGCCTTTACGATGACCATATTATCTTCTGCCGGAGCTAAAAAGATAAGAGAGTATGCATCCGCAAGAGCCTTTGGTAAATCGGCCAGTATCCCGACCGTGATTAGCAAAGAAATCCCGTTACCAATGCCTCTTTGGGTAATTTGCTCCCCCAGCCACATTAAGATAAGTGAGCCTGTGGTTAGAAATACAATGGTATTTACCAAGAACAAAGTTGGGGAGGTAGCCACAACAATGTCGCCAAGAGGCTTTCCGTCTAATCCGATTTCGCCAGGATTAAAGCCCATGATTAAACTGCCCGGACTATCACGAAGTGCAACGGCTAAGAGACCACCTTGTACCAAACAAATAACTATAGTTAAGTAACGGGTATACTGGGATATCTTTTGTCTACCTGGTTCACCTTCCTGTTGAAGCCTAGCAAGATGAGGGAAGACGGCACCCATTAATTGCATGATAATGGAAGCACTGATATAGGGCATAATGCCTAAGGCAAAGAGAGCTCCATTCAATAAAGCACCACCCGTAAACATATTGTAGAAACCCAAGATATCATTACCCCCAGTTTCGCTTCTTGTTTGTTCACGAAGTTCAAAAAATTCCTTTATTGGAGAAGGGTCTACTCCAGGCAGAGGAATATTAGCACCAACCCGTGCAATGAATAAAAGAGCCAAGGTGAAGAAGATCTTCTGCCTGAGCTCAGGTATTTTTAGCGAATTGGTAAATGCAGAAAGCATCTTAAATTAAGCAATTGTAATGGAACCACCAGCGGCTTCGATTTTTTTTCCCGCCGATGCGGAAGCGAAATTAACTTGTACTTGGAATGCTTTCGCTACTTCGCCAAAACCAAGAAGCTTAACTGTAGCAACATTGGAACGAACCAACCCAGCATCCTTGAGTGTTTGAAGGTTAACTTGATCCGTTTGGAGTTTTTCTAGCTGACTTACATTTACAATAGCTACCTCAGTCTGGAATCGTGCACGATTAAACCCCCGTTGAGGTAATTTTCTGAAAAGTGGCATTTGACCACCCTCAAACCCAGCACGAAGTGAGTAACCAGAACGTGCTCCTGCACCTTTGTGCCCCCTACAGCAAGTTTTGCCATGGCCATTACCTTCTCCTCTTCCAAGCCTTTTTTTGCCACGGTTTGCACCCTTTGGTAAATTACTTTCTTTCATGTGAAATTACAGATTAAAATGGTTTATTCTGCTGTTGATGCAGGGATGCTGGAAGTCGTAGCTGTAAAGGAAGGACCTTTAACCCGCTCTCCACGAATTTGAGAAATTTGTTCTGCAGAACGTAAGTCACACAAGCCTTTCATGGTAGCACCTACAATAGACAATGGATTGTTTGAACCAAGAGACTTGGAAAGAACATTCTTAATACCAGCACCCTCTAAAACAGCACGCACTCCTCCGCCTGCAATAATTCCGGTTCCTTCTCTTGCCGGACGAAGTAGAACTTTTCCTCCATCAAAATTTGCAAGAACAGGATGGGGAATAGTATCGCCTGACAAAGAGACTGGTCGCATTGATTTTTTTGCTTGCTCAGTTCCTTTACGAATCGCATCTGGAACCATTTGAGCTTTGCCATAGCCAAAACCAACATTTCCTTTTTGGTCTCCAACAACAACAAGGGCTGCAAAGCTGAATCTTCTTCCACCTTTTACTACCTTCGCACAACGGTTAACATGAACAACCTTTTCAAAGAGTGCATCCTCATCTAAGGATAATTTCTCTGAAGGTTTCGATGAATTGGATTTTCTATCAGACATTTTAATTAAAATTCGAGTCCCACTTGACGAACAGAATCAGCAAACACCTTAACACACCCGTGNTACTTTCTTCCGGCNCTATCGAAAACCACGGTATTGATTCCGGCATCTTTTATGCGTTTGCCCAAAAGAGAACCAATGTGTTCTGATCCGGCAACATTAGGCAGAAAATCCTTGAGTTCCTTTTCATTAGTTGAAATAGCAACTAAAGTAGTGGATGACTCGTCGTTGATACACTGTGCGTGTATATTTTTATTTGTAAAACGAACGGTCACTCTGGGACGGTTGGATGTGCCAACTATCTTTTTTCTTATGCGCCAGCGTCTTTTTTGTAAGAGGTCTCTTTTCTTTCCTAAATTCATAATGAAAATTTATCGGTTTAATCTATGCAGATTTTTTTCCTTCTTTTCTGCGCACATACTCNCCTAAGATACGNACACCTTTTCCTTTGTAAGGTTCTACTGGATAATAACTCTTTATTTCAGCAGCCATTTGGCCCACTTTTTGTTTATCTGAACCCTCGACATGTATTTTGACATTGTCTGCTACCGTTACCGAAACGCCCTCAGGGATTGGATGGTTAATTGGATGGGAATACCCAAGTTCCAATCCAAGCTCTGCACCCTTCACGGTTGCCCTAAAACCTACGCCTTCAATTAGAAGGTTTTTGCTGTAAGGAGTTACTACGCCTGTAACCATATTTGCAATTAAAGAACGAGTTGTTCCTTGGAGCGCCCGAGATTGGCGGTCCGTGTCTTTGGGACGAACAACGATTTCCTTTTCAGAAACCTCCAATCCGATGGAATCNTGTAATAACTGAGTAAGTTCGCCTTTTGGTCCCTTGACTTTAACAACGCCACACTCTGTGTTTACTGAAACTCCAGAAGGAATTTCTATGGGTAAATTTCCTATTCTGCTCATAATAAAATTTTATTACCAAACGCTACAAAGTAATTCTCCGCCAAGCTTCTCTTGGCGAGCGGTGCGATCATCAATAACTCCCTTAGGCGAACTAAGGACAGATATCCCTAAACCACCCAGCACACTGGGAATATCTCTGTAGCCACAATAAGAACGACGACCGGGTGAGCTAATACGACTAATTCCTTTGATCGCGTGCTTACCAGAAACATACTTTAATTTAATTTCTAAGGTTTTAAAGCCTTTATCGTTGTCACTTTCTAGGTAATCAGAAACAAAACCACGGTTTTTTAAAATTGATGCGATTCCAGCTCGTAATTTGGAGTGGGGATAGGAACAACTTTCTTTTCCTGCAAGTCCGGCGTTTCGGATAACGGTTATAAAATCACCAATGGTATCGTGTACAGACATTTTTAATACGGAGTATAGAAGATTAATTTACCAGGAAGCCTTAATGACCCCAGGTACCTTGCCCTGTAAGGCGAGTTCACGAAAAGAGATCCGGGATAAACCAAATTTTCTTATCACTGCCCGTGGACGACCAGTAAGCGAACATCTTTTAACAAGGCGAACTGGTGATGAGTTTTTGGGCAGTTTGGTTAACTTAGCTTGGGCAACATAAAAGTCTTCTTCAGTTGTGCTTGGATCGGAAAGAATTTTTTTGAGAGCAGTACGTTTTGCTGCGTACCGAGCAACCATGCTTTCCCGTTTTTTATTTCTTTGTATTGCGGATTTCTTGGCCATAACGAATGAATAGTAAAAGATTAAGCTGCCTGTTCAACAGACTGAGGAGATTGCTTACGAAAGGGCATGCCCAAAAGCTCAAGAAGTTCCTTACCTTCTTGATCGTTTTCAGCACTTGTGGTTATGCATATGTCTAGCCCTACATTGACCCTCTGTCTCTCAACATTTATTTCTGGAAAAATACTGTGGTCTGTAATACCAAGGGAATAATTCCCCCGGCCATCAAGCTTGGAACGAACACCCCTAAAGTCACGAATATTGGGAAGAGAAATTGCAATCAAGCGGTATAAAAATTCCCACATTTGCTTACCCCGAAGGGTAACTTTAACACCCACTGGCATTCCTTGTCGCAACTTAAAGTTTGAAACACTAATTTTGGCTTTTACTACGACAGGTGCTTGTCCAGATAAGCTGGCAATGTCGTTTCGGAGATCACTGATACCGTTTTTGTCCATTTCCGCACCGAAGGAGGAATTGAGCACTATTTTATCAATCTTCGGCACTTGATGAATGTTTTTGTATCCGAGTTTTTTCATTAATGCTGGGACAACACTCTCAGTGTAAAATTTTTTGAGTTCAGGGGTTTTCATGAAATATAAAAGAGTTATTTGCTGGTTTTCTTCACGTTGGAAAAATGGATAGATGCTTCTCTTTCAACAATAGAACCCTGTGGGTTATCCTGTGTTTTACGCTCGTGCTTCTTAACAAGGTTAACACCTTCGACTAGAACCCGGTTTTTTGTACGGATAACTTGAAGAACCTTACCCTTACTACCTTTGTGATCGCCAGTAATTACAACNACTTCGTCACCCTTTTTTAATTTAATAGCCATGTTACAAAACTTCAGGAGCTAAAGAGATTATTTTCATGAATTTTTGACGTAATTCACGAGCAACGGGACCAAATATACGGGTGCCCTTAGGGGATCCATCATTATTAACGATAACGCAGGCGTTTTCATCAAACCGGAGATAACTACCATCCCGTCTTCTCATGGGTGATTTCGTGCGAACTACCACGGCACGTACCACAGTCCCTTTTCTGACGGCTGCGTCTACGGAGCTTTCCTTTACATGGCAAACAATAATGTCACCAACAGAGGCTGTCTGGGAAAGTTGACCAAGGCGGCGAATCATTCTTACTTGTTTAGCGCCTGTATTATCCGCAACTTCTAATCTGCTAAGTAATTGAATCATTTTAAATTAAACAGTGGGGGCTTTCTCGACTAACTCGACTACACGCCAGCGTTTCATCTTACTTAGAGGACGGGTGGATGAGATTCTTACTTTATCACCGACATTTGAAACATTTTCCTCATCATGAACATGAACGGTTGTTTTGCGCCTAATCTCTTTTTTGTAAAGCGGGTGAGGGATTTTGTATTCGTAAACCACTTTGATTGACTTATCACCAGTCTTGGAACGAACCACGCCCACAAGTTGTTTACGGTTATTTCTGTTGGATTGCTCGGTCATTTAAAAATTAGCTGTTGGATTGATTTTCCGATACACGAAGCTGGGTAAAAAGGCGTGCACGATCTCGCCTAAGCGATCTGATCATGTGAGGCTTCTCTACCTGACCAGATTGTTTGCGGATTTGTAACTGAAGTAGCTCATCACCCAATTCCCTGAGTTTTTTTTCTATTTCAGGAACGGAAAGATCTTTGATTTCAGAGATTTTCATAAATAGTTCTAGTAATTCCTTTCACGGCTTACCAAGCGGCAACGAAAAGGAAGTTTGGCATCTGCTAAACCAAGTGCCTCTCTTGCAAGAGTTAATGAGCAACCTGCTATTTCAAAAAGTACATGACCTGGCTTAATAACTGCGACCCAATGATCAACGGGGCCTTTACCTTTGCCCTGCCTAGTCTCGGCAGGTTTCTTGGTTACTGGTTTGTGAGGAAATACCCTGATCCAAACTTTTCCTTTACGCTTAAGGTGACGGTTAATCGCGACACGGGCTGCCTCGATTTGATTGGATGTCATCCTTCCACGGGATAAAGATTGGATTCCAAATTCACCAAAAGAAACAAAATTTCCTTTGGAGGCCGATCCGCGGATCCGGCCCTTATGAACTTTCCGAAACTTGGTACGAGATGGTAATAACTTAGGCATGGAACTGGGAATTTAGAATATCTTGTCTTCGTCCTTCAGGCATATCCAGCATTTGATGCCAATGATGCCATAAACCGTGTGTGCTTCAACAAGACCATAATCGATATTTTCGCGTAATGTATGCAATGGAACCCTGCCTTCGCGCAATTGTTCGGTACGAGCTATATCCGCACCAGCTAATCGACCGGCACATTGAATACGAATGCCTTCAGCCCCCATAGACATAGTGGTTTGGACGGCTTTCTTCATTGCCCTACGAAATGCAATTCTTCGCTCTAATTGAAGAGCTACGCTCTCCGCAACAAGTGAGGCTACAAGATCAGGCTTTTTGATTTCTTGAATCTCAAGGCGAACCTCTTTACCGACTGTACGGTTTAAAGTATCCCTAAGGGAATCCAGTTCTTGACCCTTACGGCCAATAACGATTCCTGGCCTTGCTGTCCAAATCGTAACACGCGTTCTGGTAGATGCACGTTCGATTACGATACGGGGAACAGATGCATAGCGTAGCTTTTTTTCAAGGAAGCCACGTATGAGATTATCTTCTTCCATGAAAGTGGAGTAGTCGAACTTGTTTGCATACCATCGAGCACTCCAATTTCTGCGAACGCTAAGTCGGAAACCAATAGGATTTACTTTCTGTCCCATATCTTAAATTTTTTCGTCGGTTAAAGTGATTCGAAGATGGCTCATTCTTTTCTTGTAAGGATGAGCTGAACCTCTGGCACAAGGGCGGAAGCGCTTAAGTGCTGGCCCCTCCTCTACGATAGCTTCTCTGATCGTAAGATCATCAGCATTCAAATTTGCATTGTTCTCAGCATTGGCCATGGCGGAGCGGAGAGTTTTGTCTAACATACGGGCAGCCTTCCTTGGAATATACTTGAGGAGGGATACACCTTCAGTTGCTTTGCGACCTGGTAAAATGCGTGCAACCTCACGTGCTTTCTTTGGAGAAATTCGCATGTATTTAGAATACGACTTAATTTCCATTTTACTTCTGTGTGTGGGGGTTGTGGGATTTAAACGCCCTAGTTGCCGAAAATTCACCCAACTTATGACCAACCATGTTCTCAGTTACATACACGGGAAGAAAGTTTTTACCGTTGTGTACAGTAAAGTTTAAACCAACAAAGTCAGGAGTAATTGTTGATCTACGGGACCAAGTTTTAATTGGCTTACGATCGCCATTATCTTGGGCTTTTTGAACCTTCTTCATGAGGTGTGGATCAACAAAGAAACCTTTTTTTATAGATCTTGTCATAGCAAAGTTACTTTACCCTGCGACCATTACGGCGAGTGATAATCTGAGAGTTAGATAGTTTGGATTTTTTACGGGTCGGGAATCCTTTTGATAATTGACCCCATGGAGATGATGGATGACCTCCACCAGAAGTTTTTCCTTCACCACCGCCCATTGGGTGATCAACTGGATTCATTGCTACACCACGAACGCGGGGACGACGGCCTTTCCAACGATTTCTTCCAGCTTTTCCAATTGTAGATTTTTGATGGTTGCCATTTCCGACGACTCCAACGGTAGCAGAACAGTTAGATTTAACTCGTCGAATTTCTCCACTTGGCATCTTTAGGGCAGCATCTTCACCATCTACTGAAATAAGCCTAGCTGAACTTCCTGCAGAACGACATATCTTGGCCCCAGCACCTGGCAACATTTCAACACAATGAACCTTTGTGCCCAACGGCATAAACTTAAGTGGCATCATATTACCTACATTGAAATCAACCGATTTGTCTGAACTTAAAAGAGTATGACCAACTTCAAGTCCTTCTGGTGCAGGAATGTAGGATTTCTCCCCATCGGCGTACTGAATTAATGCGATGTTGGCTGTACGATTGGGGTCGTATTCCAAAGCAATTACTTCAGCAACATCACCATGTCTAGGGCGACGAAAATCAACTTGCCTATATAAACGCTTGTGACCACCACCACGACGCCGGCTTGTTATTCTACCGTATGTGTTTCTACCCTTTTTCCTATGGTGGCCAGAAGTCAAAGACCTTTCTGGCCTTTTCTTGGAAAGGTCCTGCTTGTTTTTGAGATAAAACCGACCGCTTGGCGTGACAGGTTTTTGTTGTAAAATAGCCATCATTTTTAAACTCCTGATTAAGCAAGGTCTATGCTATCGCCGGCCTTCAAAGTAATAATCGCCTTTTTGGAAAGGGAGGTGCGACCAAGTTTCCCCCTCCTCATACGGTCTCTTTTAGACTTAGGCTTTTGGGTGAGGGTGTTTACCTTGATAACACTAACCCCAAAGGTCTTTTCAACTGCATTTTTAATATTAGTTCTTGTTGCTTTGGGAAAGACAGAGAACACATATTGGTTGAGATTAGCCGAAAGCATGGTTGCTTTCTCGGTGAGAAGTGCTTCCTTTAAAATTTTAACTGATTCATTCATGGATAGAAAAGTATGGAGAGTTACAGTTTACCAATTAATGCTTTTATCCCCTTTACAGAGCAAAAAACATGATCCGCACCTACCACATCGATGGCACTGACATCTAATGCACTGGAGATTTTAACTTTGGGGAGATTCCGGGAAGCAAGAGCAAGATTTGTATCAATTGTATCTCCAATTATAAGAGTTTTGCGTGAGAGTCCAACCGTGTTAAGAAGGCCAGCAAACTCTTTTGTTTTTGGAGTAGCAACCGACCATTCTTCGATCAAAGAAATGGATCCTTCTGTGGCTTGGTCAAATATGGCACGGGTTAAGGCTAGTTTACGAACTTTGCCATTAACCTTTTGATTGTAGGATCTTGGCTTGGGCCCAAATGCCACCCCTCCTCCTGTTCGTTGAATGGCTCGCTTGTCACCGGCACGCCCAGTTCCCAAACCTTTCTGGCGATAAATCTTTTTCCCGGATCCAGAAACCTGATCTCTAGTTTTAGTGGAAGCGTTTCCTTGACGCTTGTTAGCACGCACAGCAAGTATGCACTGTCTTAAAGCATCAACACCTTTTCCTTCTTCCAAGGATGGAAACTCAGTAATTTCCGTTTCCCCGGCACCGGAACCATCAGACTTATACAACTTAAATTTCATCTTGAGTACTTATTGAGAGACTTTGATCTTCTTAGCTACACGAACAGTTAGTATGGCACCCTTGTGACCAGGGACACTCCCTTTAACCAGGATCAGATTCTTTTCGGGTATAGTCTTAACGATCTTCAAGTTCTGAGTAGTGCGCTGAACATCTCCCATGTGACCAGGCATTTTTTTGTTTTTAAACACACGGCCTGGCCATTGGCACAGACCGTATGAACCTCCACGGCGGTGAAACATAGAGCCATGTGATGCAGGACCACCGGCAAAATTCCAACGTTTAACAACACCTTGAAAACCACGACCCTTGGTCGTTGATACAATATCTACAAAGGAAATCTGCGAAAAATCTTCAACTGTTAAAACAGTTCCCATTTCGAGTTTGTGATCATCAGGAAGCCTAAACTCCTTTGATACTTGCTGCGGAACTACGCCTGCTTTGCTTGCATGGCCTTTTATGCAACCATTAGCCTTGTTTACAGGCTTTCCTTTGGGGTTGTAACCTATCTGTACGGCAGAGTATCCATCTGTACCGTTGCATTTTACTTGAAGAATCGGACAAGGACCAGCTTCGATAATAGTTACTGGAACGAGATTATTGTCGTCATCATAGACTTGGGACATCCCAAGTTTTTTTCCTAAAAGTTCTAATTTCATTCTTTAAGCGGCAGGCGAAAACAGCTTTTGAACCTGCTTTAAAGTGGGGTTTGTGATTTAAGTGGGTAAGGTAATTTAAAAAGAATTATACATTGATGTTGATTTCAACACCGGCCGGCAGATTAAGTTTCTTCAACTCATCTACCGTCTGTACTGTGGGTTCAATGATATCTATGAGTCTTTTATGTGTACGAAGTTCAAACTGATCCATTGACTTTTTATCAACATGAGGGGACCGATTCACAGTATATCTCTCAATTCTAGTAGGCATAGGGATAGGTCCCGCAACTCGAGCTCCTGTCCGCTTTGCTGTATCAACAATGTCAGAAGCTGATTGGTCAATGACACGGTAGTCGAAGCCTTTAAGTTTGATGCGTATTTTGTGTCCGTTCATAATTTAGCTTCTAGCAGGTTCACGGGAAGATGTTTCCACTATATTTTGTACCAAGTTCTGGGGTACTTGATCGAAGTGAGAAGGAGTCATTGAATAGTCTGCACGGCCTGATGACAATGATCTCATATCAGTGGAATAACCAAACATGTTTTCTAAGGGTACAAAAGCATCGATAATGCAGACTTTTCCTCTACTTTCCATACCCTGAATCTGTCCACGGCGGCGATTTAAGTCTCCCATCAATTCACCTTGATACTCCTCAGGGGTGGAAACTTCAACCTTCATGATTGGCTCAAGCAGAATGGGGGCGGCTTTCTGCATCGCATCTTTAAAGGCAAAAATACCAGCCATTTTAAACGCCATTTCGGATGAGTCCACATCATGAAAAGATCCATCGACCAAAGATACCTTAAAGTCGATAACTGGAAAACCAGCAATAACACCGCCTCGGGAAGCTTCTTTAATGCCTTCGAGTGTTGGCTTGATAAACTCTTTAGGTATGGCGCCTCCTACTATCTTATTTTCGAGTTCTATACCTTTTCCTTTCTCAAGTGACTCAATTTGGATTACCGCATGACCATACTGGCCTCGTCCACCAGATTGGCGTACAAACTTACCAACACCGTCCGCCGAAGAGGTAATGGTTTCTCGGTATGCTATTTGAGGTTTTCCTGCAGTAGCTTGAACCTTGAACTCGCGGAACAAACGATCGCGAATGATATCGAGGTGCAATTCACCCATTCCAGCGATGATAGTTTGTCCGGTCTCTTCGTTCGTGGATAATCCAAATGTTGGATCTTCTTCAGCAAGTCTTTGCAACCCGATCGACATCTTCTCTTGATCTGCTTTGGTGGCAGGCTCAATAGACATAGAGATGACCGGTTCAGGGAAAGTAGGGGGTTCAAGGCGTAAATCTAATGATTTCTCGCAAAGGGTATCACCAGTTACCACATCCTTGACACCAATTAATGCACAAATGTCTCCCGAGTAAGCCACTTCTATATCTTCACGTGCATCCGCTTTCATGATCATCAAACGGGAAACCCGTTCGGATTTGCGAGTGCGTGGGTTGTAAAGAGTAGAGCCCTTCTCCAAAGTTCCTTGGTATACACGATAGAAAACAAGCTTACCAACATAAGGGTCGGTCATTAGCTTAAAAGCGAGACCAGCAACCTTGCTTGAATCATTAGGTCGCACTTCAACTGGATTTTCATCCGAGTCCTCACCTTTCATCGGTGGAAGATCTAAAGGTGAAGGAAGGTAATTTACGACGGCATCCATTAGCATTTGGACGCCTTTATTCTTGAACGCACTTCCGGGAATGACACCTACAAACTTGATGGATATTGTCGCTTTACGAATAGCAAGGCGGAGCTCATCTTCAGAAATTTCTTCACCCTCTAGATACTTGGAGGCGATATCATCGTCAAAGTCTGAAACCGCTTCAATTAAAGACTCACGATACTGACTGGCTTGGTCTTGGTAATCAGCTGGAATATCGACCGTGTCAAACTTTACACCACTTTCGTCAGTATCATCATACACATAAGCAACTTCCTTAACTAAGTCGATGAGACCTTTGAAATTCTCCTCTGCTCCAATTGCCAAAAACAATGGATGGGCATTTGCTCCAAGCTTGTCACGCATGGTTTGAATGGCTGCCAAGAAATCTGAACCCATTCGATCCATTTTGTTGATAAAAGCCAAACGGGGGACATGGTATTTATCCATTTGGCGCCAGACAGTCTCAGATTGTGGCTGTACACCTTCAACTGAAGTAAACACAGCAACAGCACCATCTAAAACCCTTAGGGACCGCTCAACTTCAGCAGTAAAATCAACGTGACCGGGGGTATCGATGATATTAATGCGGTGGTCGATACCAGCATAAGGACCTTCTGACGTAGTCCATCCGCAAGAAATGGCTGCGGAAGTTATGGTTATCCCACGTTCTCTTTCTTGCTCCATCCAATCGGTGGTAGCACTACCTTCATGAACTTCGCCAATTTTGTGAACAACACCAGAGTAGAACAAAACACGTTCAGTACAAGTCGTCTTACCTGCATCAATATGAGCGGCAATTCCAATGTTGCGAGTATGCTCAAGAATTGTCTTTCTCTTCGAAGAATTAGCAGAGGAGGTCTCTAAAACAGCGGTCATAGTTACAAAAAATTACCAGCGCAAATGAGCAAATGCCCGATTCGCTTGAGCCATCTTGTGAGTTTCCTCACGCTTCTTAACAACAGAACCCGTATTGTTGTAAGCATCAATCAACTCTCCCGCAAGAGCCTCGGCCATTGGAGTACCCTTTCTAGATGTTGCCGCGTTCACAACCCAGCGAAACGCTAAACTTTGTTGCCGTTCAAACGCAACCTCGATAGGGACTTGATAAGTTGCACCACCCACTCTTCGGCTCTTAACCTCAATTTTGGGGCGTATATTTTCTAGTGCACCTAGTACAAGATCGACGGGATTTCCCTTTTCGAGTTTTTCTGCCATCTTTTCAATTGCAGAATAAACAACTCGTTGAGCGACAGACTTTTTTCCACTAACCATTACGATATTGATTAGAGAACTAATTAAAGGACTTCCATGACGAGGGTCAGGAAGGACTTGACGTTTGGTTGCTTGACGACGACGGGACATAAAAAATCAGCTTTTAGGTTTTTTCACGCCGTACTTTGATCTACTGCGGCGTCTTTTTTCTACACCTTGGCAATCCAAAGTTCCTCTCACAATATGGTAACGAACACCATTCAAGTCCTTAACCCGTCCACCACGCAATAAAACAATGCTGTGCTCTTGTAAGTTGTGACCTTCGTCAGGGATATAAGCAATCACTTCGTATCCAGTTGTTAAACGAACTTTGGCAACTTTGCGCACTGCAGAGTTAGGTTTCTTCGGTGTTCGGGTGGTAACCTGTACACAAACACCCCTGCGGAAAGGGCAAGCCTTTAGGGCTGGAGACTTAGTCTTCGCTTTCTGCAGGCGACGATTTTTTCGTACCAATTGATTTATCGTAGGCATAGTGCAAATTTGAGGGTAAAGGATTTAAAGTAGATTTATTTGGTTAAATGACAAGCCATAAATGACTTTAATTTATCAGGCAGAAAGAGTCTCCGAGTTTGAAGAACCTAAGGTATCGACTTTAAGCCTTCTCCACTTCGGTAATCCTGTGCCGGCGGGTATAAGATGACCCATAATTACATTTTCCTTGAAGCCCTTAAGGTCATCCACTTTTCCGAGAGTTGCAGCGTTGGTTAATACCCTTGTAGTTTCCTGAAAGGACGCAGCAGATATAAAGCTGTCCGTCTCTAGCGAAGCTTTCGTAATTCCAAGCAGAATGGGTTCAGCCTCAGCAGGCTTTCCTCCCTTTTGTGCAATCGATTCATTGGCGTCAAGAAATGCAAACCTGTCAATTTGGTCACCCCAAAAGAATTCCGCGTCACCGGGATCTGTTATCCTGACCTTGAAAAGCATCCTAGATATAATAACTTCCAAATGCTTATCGTTGATCGTAACTCCCTGTAATCGATAGACTTTTTGAATTTCTTCTATCAGGTACTCTTGAACTGCAGAGGGTCCAAGAATTTCAAGAATCTCGTGTGGATCTTTTGCACCTTCTGTTATTAACTGTCCTTTGTGAACAAAATCACCGTGCTGAACAAGCACATGCTTTCCGTGAGGAATAAGATGTTCTTCGACCTGTCCAGTATCCTCGTTCGTTACTAATAAACGCTTCTTCGAGCGAAGGGTGCCAGCTTCAGTAATTATGCCATCTATTTTAGCCATCTGCCCGACATTACTTTCCTTTGGTCTGCGAGCCTCAAACAATTCGGCTACTCGAGGCAAACCCCCAGTGATATCCTGAGTTTTGGAAGCTTGGCGAGGAGTTTTGGCAATGATGGAACCTGCATCAATTCTGGTTCCTTCATCAACCGCCACTTGAGCACCTGTGGGGACAGAATAAGTCGCAAGAGCCTTACCAGAAGTATCTTTGACAATAATTTGAGGATTTAAATCTTCCTTGTGCTCGATAACGACCATAGACTTTCCGCCGGAGGCGTCTTTTTCTACTTTAGTCGTAACTCCGGGCAACATATCCTCAAAACCAATTACTCCCTTCTTTTCTGAAAGAATTGGAATATTATAAGGGTCCCATTGTGCCAATAAGGTTGATTCCTGAACCTCATCCGCATCCTTAAAGTGCAAGAGTGCTCCAGCGGGAATTGGGTAGTCATCAATAATTCTCCCGTCTACATCTAGCACTTGGATTGATCCTGTTTTATTGAGGGTTACTTGCTGTCCGTTTGCTAAGGTTACGAGACGTAATCCCACAAACCTTAATTTACCGGATTTCCTAATATGTATTACAGGGTCTTCTCTACCTGCACTGGCAATACCACCAATATGGAAAGTTCGCATGGTAAGCTGCGTACCAGGTTCACCGATAGATTGAGCAGCAATGATACCAATAGCTGAACCTTGTTTAACCAGAGCATTGGTAGATGGATCGATTCCGTATTCCATAGAAGTCATTCCGTTTTTTATACGGCTAGACAACGGAGACATAACTCTGACACGAGTAATCCCAGAGGCATCTAATGATTCAGCAATCTGCTCAGTGATAAGAGATCCAGAAGAAACTAATATTTCGCTCGGGCTAGATGGGTTGGCGATATCTTCAGCACAATAACGACCAATTATACGATCACGCAAAGGCACAATCTCATTGTCACCTTCCATGATTGCTTTTTTGACCACACCGTCACGCCTATCATCATCTTTTTTGGCAATAACACAATCCATCGCTACATCACATAGCTTTCGGGTGAGGTACCCTGCGTCGGCAGTTTTTAAGGCTGTGTCCGCAAGACCCTTTCGAGCTCCATGCGTAGACATAAAATATTCCAATACGGATAATCCTTCGCGGAATGAGGAAAGAATAGGCTGCTCAATGATTTCCCCAGAGGGTTTGGCCATCAATCCACGCATTCCGCATAGTTGCCGAACTTGCTGACGATTGCCTCTAGCTCCCGAGTCCATCATTAAATAGACTGGATTAATTGTATCTTTACCAAGGTTATGTTCCAGTGCAGTAAACACATTTTTAGCAATATCATCGGTTGCGGAAGTCCATACATCGATAATTTTGTTGTGTCTTTCTCCACGGGTAATAATCCCTTTGCGAAATTGATCCTCAATCTTGTCGATTTCTTTTCGGGCAGTGGCAATTCTGTCCTTCTTTTCCTCAGGAATAATCATATCGAATATACCGATGGAGATTCCCGCTTTTGTTGCCATATCAAACCCCATTTCTTTGAGCTTATCCAAAGCAATTATGGTGCTTTCTTTGCCTGTTAGTAGGTAAGTCTGAAGTATTAAATCCCCCAAATCACCTTTTAGGGCAGGCTTATTAAAAAACCCAAGAACTTCCGGCCATATGGTATTGAAAAGAACGCGCCCAACAGTGGTCCGAACCACACTCCTGCTGGTGATGCCAAAATGCGTTTCTTTACCCTTGTCTGGGTTTTGGAGATCAATCCAATCATGTAGGGCTAAAGCACCATCTTGTAGTGCACTGAGTGCTTCTTCCAATGAAGCAATGAGAGGAAGCCTAATATTATCTTCAGGCATCTCTTTCTTGGGACTCATGGTGAGGAAATAAGAGCCCAATACAATATCCTGCGAAGGAGTGAGGATAGGTTTACCACTGGATGGGGAAAAGATATTGTGAGTTGCCATCATCAGAAGTTTAGCTTCCATGATCGCTTCAACTGAAAGGGGTACATGTACCGCCATTTGGTCACCGTCAAAGTCAGCATTGTAAGCGGTGCACACCAAGGGGTGAACTCGGATTGCATTACCTTCAATCAAAACCGGCTCAAACGCCTGAATGGATAAGCGGTGAAGGGTAGGGGCACGATTAAGCAAGACGGGGTGCCCCTTAGTTACTTCTTCCAAAATGTCCCAAACTTCAGGGGATCGGGTTTCAATCATTTTTCTTGCACCACGGACGGTGTGCACAAAGCCCAATTCTTTTAATCTCCTGATAATAAATGGTTCAAAAAGGATGAGGGCCATCTTCTTTGGCAGACCACATTGATGAAGTTTTAGTTCAGGGCCGATAACAATCACTGACCGACCAGAATAATCTACCCGCTTACCGAGTAAATTCTGACGGAAGCGTCCTTGTTTTCCCTTAAGCATATCACTTAGAGATTTAAGGGGGCGATTCCCGGATCCAGTGATTGCTCTTCCGTGTCTGCCATTGTCAAATAATGCGTCCACTGCTTCCTGTAGCATTCTTTTTTCATTATGAATGATCACATCAGGGGTCTTAAGTTGCAGAAGATTTTTTAAGCGATTATTTCGGTTAATCACACGCCGATACAAATCATTTAGATCACTGGTTGCGAACCGGCCACCCTCAAGAGGAACCAACGGACGCAAGTCTGGTGGTATAACAGGGATTGCTTCGAGGATCATCCATTCTGGGGAAGCTTCGGATTGAAGAAAGCCTTTGACCACCCTCAACCGGCTGGCTAGCTTTTTCTTCATCTGCTTGGACTTCGTGTCATGAATTTGATCGTATAGTTCATCTAATTCATCTTGTAAATCCAACCTGCCCAGTACATCACGCACTGCTTCAGCTCCCATTTTAGCCTCAAACTCATCCCCATATTCGTCAAGAGCCTCGCGGTACTCTTTGTCGGAAAGCAATTGTCGGTCTTCCAAGGGAGTATTACCTGGGTCTGTTACTAAATATTGTTCATAATATAGCACCCGCTCCAAGCTTTTGGCAGTCATGTTCATCAGCAAGCCAAGCCGGCTTGGCATACTCTTTAAAAACCAGATGTGTGAAACAGGCACAGCTAGCTCGATGTGACCCATGCGCTCTCGACGCACCCTAGAAACTGTTACCTCAACACCACAGCGATCACATACGACACCTTTGTACTTAATTCTTTTGTATTTACCGCAGGCACACTCATAGTCACGAACTGGCCCAAAAATCTTTTGGCAAAACAAGCCGCCCGGTTCCGGCTTAAAAGTTCTGTAGTTTATTGTTTCGGGATTTTTAACTTCTCCCTTTGACCATGAACGAATGATATCAGGGTCTGCGACAGTTATGGATACGCGATCCATTGGGCCAATATCTACTCCTAGTGCTTCGTTTAATGCTTCTACGCTCATAATATTATGCTTAAAATTAATGTTTTTGATTTAGGAATCTTGATAATTACAATCCTTCTTCTCCGCGTACGCGTACATCGAGGCAAAGGCTCTGCATCTCTTTCATTAAAACATTAAAAGATTGAGGGGTCCCTGCCTGAAGTGAATTATCACCCTTGACTAAAGATTCGTAAATTTTTGTTCTTCCAAGAACATCGTCTGATTTTACGGTAAGAATCTCTTGCAGGGTGTAAGCCGCCCCATATGCCTCGAGCGCCCAAACTTCCATCTCTCCAAACCTTTGTCCCCCGTATTGGGCTTTTCCGCCGAGAGGTTGTTGAGTTATCAAACTGTATGGACCAACCGCACGAGCGTGAATTTTGCTGGTTACCAAGTGGTTGAGCTTCAGCATGTACATATATCCGACAACAATACGCTGATAGAATGCCTCTCCTGTACAGCCGTCATAGAGAATAGTTTTTCCATTTTCTGGCAAACCAGCCTCTTTGAGATACTCCTGGATTTTAGTCTCAGGGATTCCGTCAAAAATTGGCGTAGCTACTTTGAGTCCAAGCTTATTACAAGCCCAACCTAAGTGGGTTTCCAAAACTTGACCCACATTCATACGGCTAGGAACGCCAAGAGGATTTAAGCATATTTGAATGGGTGTACCGTCTGGAAGAAATGGCATGTCTTCCTCAGGCACAATTTTGGCAACAACACCTTTATTTCCGTGACGCCCAGCCATTTTATCACCAACACGCATCTTTTGTTTCTTGGCNATNAACACACGAACATTTTTTATCGCTCCCTGGTCAATTGAATCACCGTGCTCGATTGCCTCCATCTTACGATCTTTATCGTCNTCGAGATCCTGAAATTTCGACTCATAACTTTCAATGATTTCAAATACTTTAATTCTTACTGGTGATGGCGGAATATCAATAAACTGGTGAACCGAGGCTAATCTACGAAGGAGTGTTTTCGTAATCTTCCGGTTTGCAGGAATAATGATGTCGCCGGTTTCAGAATTGGTAACATTCAGTGGGATTTTTTCCCCTAAGAGGATGTTGGACAGCGACTCGGTAAGTTGTGCCCTAAGGTCTTCAGTTTGGTTTCGGTAATCTTCCTTAATCTGTTTCATCTGGCGACGGAAATCAGAAGGAGATAATTTCTCTTGTTCGGCATCGGTTCTACTGGATACCTTGATGTCCATAACAATTCCTTGAGTTCCGGAAGGAACTCGAAGGGAGCTGTCTTTCACATCTGCTGCTTTTTCTCCAAAAATGGCCCGAAGCAACTTCTCTTCTGGTGCAAGGTCAGTCTCACTTTTAGGAGTAATTTTACCAACTAATATATCACCCGGTTTAACTTCAGCTCCGATTCTGACAATTCCGAGGTGGTCTAGGTTTCGGAGTGCCTCTTCGCCAGCATTTGGTATATCCCTCGTAATTTCCTCAGGCCCTAATTTTGTATCTCTGGCTGTAACCTCAAACTCTTCAATGTGAATCGAAGTGTAAATATCGTCCTTTACTATTTTTTCAGAAATAAGGATAGCATCTTCAAAATTGTAGCCTTTCCAAGGCATGAATGCTACGAGGATGTTCCGACCTATGGCGAGTTCTCCTTTGTCAGTACTGGCTCCATCCGCAAGGGCCTGTCCAAGTTTAACTTTATCGCCCTTTCGAACTATAGGTTTTTGATTGAAACAAGTGCCAGCATTTGACCTAAGAAACTTCCGGAGGTCATAACAGTAGATACCACGCTTGTGATCACTGCGAGGTTCTTTTAGAAAGCGTGGAGGTAGAGTTCCGTCGTCCGAAACAACAATACGGTTTCCATCTGCAATTGCTACCACTCCCTCTGATTCAGAAATGGTCACCGTTTTGGAATCTTGAGCAACCTTGCTTTCAATTCCAGTACCAACAAAAGGGGATTCAGTCTGCAAAAGTGGTACGGCTTGGCGTTGCATGTTTGCACCCATGAGTGCACGGTTCGCATCGTCATGCTCGATAAAAGGGATTAATCCGGCCGCAACAGAAACAACCTGTTTGGGGGAAACATCCATAAAATTTATATCTTCAGGCTCGTACTCTTGCACTTGGTCGCGGTAACGACAGGTGGGTCTGCCTTTTAACTTTAAGGAGTCGGGATCAATCTCACTATTTGCCTGAGCAATGATGTATTTTTCTTCCTCAAAAGCATTAAGGTATACTACATTCTTGGGGTTTTTATCAACCACNCCTTCAGTAACTTTGTGATAAGGTGACTGGAGGAATCCAAATTGATCAATTTTAGCGTAAGTTGAAAGGGTATTGATCAATCCAATATTGGGACCTTCTGGTGTCTCAATNGGGCAAATTCTTCCGTAATGAGTTGGATGAACATCCCGAACCTCAAAACCTGCTCTTTCGCGATTAAGACCGCCGGGTCCTAAGGCAGAAAGCCTTCTTTTATGAGTCATCTCCGCCAAAGGATTGATTTGATCCATAAACTGACTTAGCTGACTTCTGGCAAAGAAATCCCTGATGACAGTTGTCAAAGCTTTTGGATTAATCAGTTTACCAGGAGAGAGGCTTTCAACACCTTGATCATATAAGGTCATTCTTTCTCGAACAACCCTTTCTGTGCGGGCTAATCCACTGCGGCAAACATTGGCTAAGAGCTCACCGACTGTTCGGACACGACGATTTCCAAGGTGGTCAATGTCGTCAATACCCATATCAAAAATTGACCCAGCATCTTCGCGAGCCATCTGTTCGTCAGTTTTACCGCGCTTTAGATCAGTGAGTCTTCTTGTCGCTGCTACCAAATCTTCCACCGTTGTAACTCGGACATCTAAGGGGGTATCCAAACCTAACTTAAGGTTGAGCATATGCCTCCCTACTTTTGCCAGGTCATACCGTTTTGAATCGATAAACAAGCGGTTTATAAGGGCCTCAGCATTTGCTTTGTGAGGTGGTTCCCCGGGTCTTAACTTTTTGTAAATTTCCTTGAGAGCTTCCTCTTTATTTTTGGAAGTATCTTTCTTAAGGCAACGAATGATTGCGCCATCATCAACGCTTGTGTCTATTGCACGAAGTGTTTTTTCGCCCGCTTTTACAAACGCACGAAGATAGGTTTTAGTAAGAGGTTCGAACGCTTTTGCCAAAACCACTCCTTTGGCACGGTCAAACATAGGCTCCACCAAAACATAATTTGAAACATTTTCTTTATTGATAAGATCCTCAATGGAGAGCGTTTCTATATCGTAAAAAAGATCAATAATCTTTTGGTCGGAATCCTTGTCTTTCTCAGGATCCCAATCCATCAAGGCACGAAGAAAAGTAGTAATAAGAAATTTGCGGCGACGCCTTCTTCTGTCCAGGTAGACATAGAGCAACTCATGTTGGTCAAATTGAGCCTCAATCCATGTACCGCGATCTGGGATAATGCGAAAACCGTGCAAGGTTTTTCCACTTGTGTGTATCGATTCCTCAAAACTGACCCCTGGTGAGCGGTGTAATTGACTAACAACCACTCGCTCAGCACCGTTTATTATAAAGGATCCTCTTTCCGTAATAATAGGCAATTCGCCCATGAAGATTTCTTCTTCGCTGTAAAAAGGCTTGTTTTGCCCTTCTACCTCTAACCTAAGGCGAAGCTTTACCTGAAGGGGTGCAGAGTAGGTACATTTTTGATCAATGCACTCTACTTCAGAAAGTTTGGATTCGCCGATAGAATAACTAACATACTCTAACCTAGACTTTTCATCATAGCTAAGAATTGGAAATATCTCACGAAATACTGCTTCCAGACCGTCATGTTGGCGATGGGTAGAAGGTACATCCCTTTGAAGAAAATGATCAAAAGAATCAACTTGATTTTGAATAAGATTGGGCGGGTCGATTACTTCCTGCAATTTTCCGAAGTTTTGTCTTTTCGTGTATTCCATGATTAGCGAGGGGATGGTGAAGAGGTGTGTGGAGGTAATATAAACGGAAAAGCCGCCGGCAATAGACCGGACGGCTTATCGAAAGAATTTAAATCAAAATGAGCATTACTTGATTTCTGCTTTTGCACCAGCAGCTTCAAGCTTCTTTGCTACTTCTTCAGCTTCTTCTTTAGAGACACCTTCTTTAACGGGTTTAGGTGCTCCCTCAACAAGCTCCTTTGCCTCTTTGAGTCCAAGGCCAGTAATTCCACGAACTTCTTTAATTACAGCAATCTTATTCCCGCCAAACTCGGAGAGAATAACATCAAATTCTGATTTTTCCTCTGCAGGGCCAGCATCGCTGTCACCAGCTGCAGGTGCTGCAACGGCAACGGCTGCAGGTGCTGCCGCACTGACGCCCCATTTATCTTCGAGCTCTTTTACGAGATCGGCAATTTCAATGACTGATTGGCCACTAAGCCAATCGATTACTTGTTCTTTAGTTATATCTGACATAATTGGTTACCTCCTTGCCTGAATAGCATTAGTACCATTTCGGCGTTTAAGAGCGTTGCTCCTAATATCTTCTAGGTTGGTGGTTAACGGTTGATGGGTGAATTGGATCTTTTAAGGAAGATCCGAAATTAGTTGGTTTCTTTTGCCTTGGCTTGAAGTACGTTAAGAAAAGATTGGGCAGGACGATTTAGGATAGAAACCATCTGCGTAGCAGGGGTATTAAGGAGTGATAGAAGTTGTGCACGAATGATTTCCAAACTGGGTAATTTAGATAGTTGTTGAACATCAGCAGCGGAAAGTATGCGATCTCCCAATATACCGCCTTTAACCTCAACCTTCTCTGTAGTTTTGAAATACTTTCCTAAATCTTTTGCAACTCCAGACGCATCATCTCCACCAATTACAATAGCAGTGTGACCGTTTAAAAGGTTGGAGAAATCAGGAAGGTTTTTTTCCTTCGCGGCTAATTGTAGGGATGAATTTTTGACGACATGAAACTCCGCACCTCTCTCGGCAAGTTTCGATCTCAGATCAGAAGTTTGTTCTGAGTTTATTCCTTTGTAATCCGTGAGGAAGAAATAGGAGGATTTCTCTAAATGCTTACTGGCTTCTCTGATAAGATATTTTTTTTCAGGTCTCATGGTAAATTTTTAAAATTAAAAGATTAGTTTAAATCTAACAATAAACTAGGGCTCATGGTACTGCTAATGTGAATACGCTTAATAAACCTGCCTTTGAAGCCTTCAGGTCTAGCCGCATTAACAGCCTCGAGGGCAGCTTCGGTATTTTCAACTAACTTGCTGGATTCGAAGGAACGCTTACCAACAAGTACGGACATTGCACCAGTTTTGTCCATTTTGAATTCTACACGACCAGATTTAACTTCAGTGATCGCCGAAGCAAGATCATCAGTGACCGTTCCAGCTTTGGGGGTGGGCATAAGACCACGCGGACCCAAAACACGTGCAACTGATCTAACTTCCTTCATTGCATTGGTGGTGGAAAGGGCTACATCAAAATCTACCCAACCGTCTTTGACCTTTTTAATAAGATCTTCAAGTCCTGCAAAGTCTGCACCCGCCGCGATTGCCTCCTCAGGAGAATCAGTAAAAACCAATACCTTGACCTCTTTTCCGCTACCATGTGGTAAATTGACTGTGCCACGAACTGCTTGGGAGCTCTGCTTTGGGTCAACTCCTAAGGAAATAGAAACCTCCACTGATTCATCGAATTTAGCCGCTTCGAAATTATTCAAAAGATCTATGGCTGTGTTGATGGTATAAGACTCTGAGGACGATTTTTTACTCACTGCACCTTTGTAACGCTTACTTCGAATTTTCATAAAATTATTAGATTACTTCATTCCCATACTGCGAGCTGTACCTTCAATAATCCGGCATGCGGCCTCATCGCTGTTGGCATTTAAGTCCTCCTTCTTGGTTTTAACGATGTCAAGGACCTGATCTTTGGTAACTTTGCCCACCTTGTCTAGATTAGGCACAGCTGATCCCTTGGCCAAACCCGCGGCTTTCTTGAGGAGAACAGAAGCGGGAGGAGATTTTAAAATAAAACTAAAAGAACGGTCAGCATATACCGTAATGACAACAGGAAGAATTAGACCCGCTTGGTCTTTAGTCTTGGCGTTGAACTCCTTACAAAATCCCATGATATTAACGCCCTGTGCACCAAGTGCGGGACCTACAGGTGGGGCAGGATTTGCCGCTCCGGCAGGAAGTTGTAACTTAATTAAACCGACAGCTTTTTTAGACATAATATTTATTCTTCTTCAGCTTTTTCAACTTGCCAAAATTCCAATTCAACTGGAGTAAATCTCCCAAAGATAGATACTGAAACCTTGAGGGTTCCTTTTGCGGCATCAATTTCATCAATCTCTCCGGTAAGATTTAAAAACGGACCATCCAAAATTTTAACAACTTCACCAACCGTAAATTGTACTTTTGGTACCTCCTTGCCGGCTGCATCATGAACTTGCTTAAGAATTCTGCCAATCTCATGATCAGCCAATGGGGTAGGGTTGTCTTTACCGATAAAATTTATCACCCCATCTGTTTCTTTGACTTTATACCAAGGATCCTTGAGGAGCATGCCATGGCGATCAAAAAGCTTCATTTCTACAAAGACATAACCTGGATAGAATTTTCTATCACGCTGCATTTTTTTGCCGTTTTTAACTTCAGATACTGTCTCGATTGGAACAAGGATTTCTTTGAGCGCAATTGCAAACTCTTCATCCTCTTCCTTGTACTTGTTCAAGTAACGCCGTACTTTGTCTTCGTGATTAGAGAGACACTGAAGGGCATACCACTGATGCTCAGATATAGAAGTTTCGCTCATTAAATGAAAATACCCTTAATTCCGTAATACCTGAGTGGCATACTCAATCCAGTTCGATAAAGAAAAATCCGAAACAGATATAAAAAAACCGAGCACAAAGACACCCGCAACTACAACCGCGGTGGATCCACGTAGTTCAGCAAAATCAGGCCAAGTGGCTTTCTTCAGCTCTGTAGTAGTTTCTTTGTAAAAGGTTCTGACTTTAGAAAAAGGATTCAAGGGTATGGTGGTGTAAGTAATATGGATGGCGGGAGAAGAGGGACTCGAACCCCCAGCCTACGGTTTTGGAGACCGGTGCTCTACCAATTGAGCTATTCTCCCAACGCAACCAAATGGGTGACGAACTTATTATACGATTTCGGAAATATTTCCCGCACCTATCGTTTTGCCTCCTTCACGGATTGCGAAACGTTGGCCGGGCTCCATTGCAATGGCTTTTTGCAATTCAATATTTACCGCAAGGTTGTCTCCGGGCATGACCATTTCAACACCATCGGGAAGTTCGACTATTCCAGTTACGTCGGCTGTTCCGAAAAAGAATTGCGGGCGATAGCCTTTAAAGAAAGGTGTATGCCTTCCTCCTTCCTCTTTATTCAAAACATAAATTTGTGCTTTTGCTTTAGTATGAGGCTTAATACTTCCGGGTTTGGCAAGAACATGACCTCTTTGGATCTCATCTTTCTCAATTCCGCGAACAAGAATTCCGACATTGTCGCCAGCTTGACCTTGCCCGAGTTCTTTACGAAACATTTCGACACCAGTACAAGTGGTTTTCTTCGAATCACCAAGCCCGACAATTTCAACTTCTTCCCCAACTTTAATCACGCCGCGTTCGATCCGCCCTGTTGCAACAGTTCCACGACCAGTGATCGAAAAAACATCTTCAATGGACATCAAAAATGGCTTATCAGTGTCCCGTACAGGCTCCTCAATTTGAGT
>JGI20157J14317_10000602_pt1 | contig 36960 bp, 34 predicted proteins | sample COG_07_FD_14317 | JGI IMG/M metagenome (IMG submission 14317)
ATGGCCTGATGTTGATTTAGGACACCATCAATCTCCTTTCTGTCTTCGCTTTTCATCGGAGCATGAAGATGTTCTGATGACAAATTTAATTGATCCAAGGCGCTTTCCATGCGAGCCTTGATTCCATCTCCCTTCGCATCAACGCATGCATAGGGGACATCCCCCATCCCCAATCGTTCGAGTTCTCGTTGAATCCACAAATCATCGGGTCGATGGTCAAGAACCCAATCAGGGGCGTTGACGTGCGCGAATGGATTGACATCTTCAAGAGCCACGGGTATCAGGCCCAGTGGTGTTAGCATGAGGGTTTGTACGTTAGGGAAATGATGTTGAAGCCAAATGAATTGGTCAATAAGTCGGTCTCTGAACGGGCCGCGAATCCCATGAAAAATTACCGCACAATTCGTTTCGCCTCGTGATGTCCATCGCGTGTGGATTGCTCTACGCGCTTTCTGGATGTGAGGGCGGACAAAGGTATCATCTCCCGACCATTGGACGCCGCCGGTTCGTGGTGTGTGCTGATTCCAAACGACCCAGTCCCAGGAGTCTTCCCACATTCCTCGGTCTGTTTGGAGGTCCTTTGCAGCATCGCGGTCGTTGTAGAACAGGTCGGGGCGTTGGTTGCTGTTGAGCGCCGGCCGGGTTGATAACCAAAGGAAGGCTTCTCGCAGAGCAGGGTGTTGATGGCTACGCTGTTCTGCAAGTTGCCAAATCTTGCCGTCACGCACTGCCTGTTTGCATCGGGCAAGTTCCGCAAGCGTGACCTCAAGGTTATAGTGAGCAAGGCATTGTTCTTTCTTCAACGCAGGCATCGCTCGGACATCTGCTGGACTCAGCATGGCAACACAAGGCATCAGCATGGGCCAATCGACCAGGTCGTCAATGCGTTCGGTCCCCCATGGGGTGAGCAGTCGACCGTCTCTTGCAAACAGTGCATAGGCTGCTGAATCAAACAAGTCAGCTCCAAGTGCAATTGACATTGGAAACAGCATGGGATGTCCGCAACCAAACATGTGGATGGGACGGTTCGGGGGCAGATGCGGTAACGTGGCCATCATGATTTTTGCATAATCCTTGTACCGTTGCTGTTCCATCACAGGAACGATGCCACCGATTGGATGGACTGAGAAGTCATGTGGAGCCATCAGTTGTGCGGAAAGTTGGCGCAATTTACGAAATACGCCACCCTGAATCGGGCCGTTCAGCATGGTGTCACCTGAAGCCTCAACACTTGCTTTGGCCCTTTTCACCGTCTCATGCACCGCTTCTTCTACTTCGGATTCTGTCATGTCAGGGCGTGAAAATACATCGAGCATTGTGGCGATGTCGACGCCAATAGAGCGTTGGAAGGTTACAATCTCTTCAACCCCGACCTCAACATCTCCGTAGATGTAGGATTGAAATGTTCCCGAATCGGTCATGACTACACCCGGGAAATCCAACAGAGCATGGACGCCGTTTTCTTGCGCTTGGGTTTTTAGATTCTCATGCTTCCAAATAATGTAGGAATTAGTGATCAGGGCTCCGATGCCGTATCTGTCCCACATTTCCCGTGGTTCTATGGTTCGAATGTTTGGATTGACAACTGGGAGAAGAGCAGGTGTATCCAGAACGCCATGCACGGTGTGCAGTCGTCCCAGGCGGGCGCGGCCATCCCTTTGGGTGACTTCGAATTTCCCACGGTCTTGTTCACGGCAGGGCTTAGGGTCTTTGCGAGTGCCTTCCTTCCATGCGACCATGTCCGACCCTCGGGGCTTGAATTATCAAAGCCTCGGCTGGGATGGGTGGGGTGGATTCTGATTAAGCGTCAACAAACTCGACTTTGCCATGGGCCAAAATGAATTCCCTTCCGAGCTCATCAAACGTGTCAAGAAGAGCAGACGAGAACAGAATCGAGTGGATTTCATCATCGTTCTCGAGGTCTGTTTTCACGCCCTCAAGCGTACCGGGTGCAGCTCCGCAAGAGAGGCATGCACCGGTAAGGTCCAATACGATGTCAAGGCCGCTTTCCGTACTCGAACAGCGGGTTACTGCAATGCCTCCACCGTGACCGTCTAGGGCCGCTCTGACCGCTCCCAAGCGTGAGAGCAATGCGGGAACGAAATGGTCGGACGTTGTGAGATTTTTGAGGGACATGTTTCGCAGTCGTTCTTCCTCTTCTGGGTTCGTTGTTTCGGCAATTCGGCGTTGTGACTCTGCATCCATTGCCGCTTTTGCCTCAGCAGCATATTTCGCCACCAAGTCGTCTTCCATGGGTGAAGGTGGAAGCGGTTGGCTATCAACTCTCGTCTACAGCACCCATATGCTTCCATGGATTGCGCTTTGATTCAAGTGGGAGAAGTGGTATCTGCTGCGATACTTTAGTTGTTGAAAAGGAACTTTCCCATCTTAATACAGGCTGCTTTTGGAACGGGCAAGGAGGAATGAAGAACATGAGCAAATGCGGGTGTGGACGATCGCCTACTGGGATGTGCAAAGGATGGCACGGACTAAGTGAGGAAGCGTACGAGAAAAAACTGTTAGAGCACAAAGAAGAAACCAAAGAAGAGTCATCATGAACTGGAGTCAAAAACAGATAATGGCCCAAGCCAAATCGGATTCCATCGATCATCTTTATGCAATTGGTTGTGCGAGTTGGGAATCTGACCCACAACATCCCTTCATAAAGGATGGACGGGAGCGTTGTAATGGGTGTGACTGGAGTGGAAGAGATACTGCGTATTGAAAATCTCCATGTGAGTGTTGACCAAACCCCGATCATCAAGGGCTTGAGCCTCACCATTCACCAGGGGGAAATCCACGTGATCATGGGTCGCAATGGCGCTGGTAAATCGACGCTAGCAAGCGTCCTCATGGGCCATCCTGCATACGAAATCACCGAGGGTACAATTCACTACTTGAGTCAGCCCTTGGAAGAACTCAGTGTCTTTGAACGGGCACGGGCTGGTATGTTTTTGTCATTTCAATACCCTGTTGTGATCCCTGGAGTACAGGTCGGGACGTTCTTGAAAAAGTCCGTTCAATCGGTTCGCGATGAACCCATCAAAGGGCGAGCATTCAGAAAAGAACTCAATGAAGCCATGAATACGCTTGACATGAACAAGTCCGTTCTCTCAAGGTACGTCAACGATGGTTTTAGTGGTGGTGAAAAGAAGCGCTTGGAGATTCTCCAAATGCTGATGTTGAATCCGAAACTTGCGCTCTTGGACGAAACAGACTCCGGCTTGGATATTGACGCACTTCGCATCGTGGCCAAAGGAATCAACCAAGTCGCTCCCCAGGCAGGCTGTCTCATTATCACACACTATCAACGACTTTTAGACCATGTCAAACCCACCTATGTCCACGTTATGATCGACGGTCAGATTCTGCTGACAGGCGGTCCTGAACTGGCTGTTGAGTTGGAAGAGAAAGGTTACGATTGGATCGATGACGCACCGGAGGCCTGAACATGAGCGATGAAGCACACGACGCAGTTGGAGATTACCAATTTGGATTCCACGACCCTGAACATTCTACCATCCGATTTGACAAAGGACTGTCGGAACAAGTCGTGAGGGACATTTCCGCTCTCAAAGACGAACCACAGTGGATGACCGACATTCGAGTGAAGGCCTACAGGCACTTTGTAGAACGGCCAATGCCCGATTGGGGCAACTGCCATTCACTCAATCAAATTAATTTTGAAAATGTCACGTACTTTCTGCGCTCGTCTGAATCAACTCAGAACGATTGGGATGAGGTCCCTGAAGACATTAAAAATACCTTCAACCGATTGGGGATTCCTGAAGCTGAGCAGAAATGGCTCGGTGGAGTCACTGCTCAGTATGAATCAGAAGCCGTTTACCATTCCATCCGTGAAGACCTCGAAGAACAAGGCGTCCTGTTCCTTGACATGGACAGTGGATTGAAGAAATTCCCTGAAATTATCAAACAATATTTTGGAACCGTAGTACCCCACACGGACAACAAATTTTCCGCCCTGAACACCGCTGTTTGGTCTGGAGGTTCCTTCATCTACGTTCCCAAAGGAATTCATGTTGAAATGCCTGTTCAAGCATATTTTAGAATCAATGCCAAGAATATGGGGCAGTTTGAACGAACCCTAATCATCGCCGATGAGGACAGCAGTATTCACTATGTTGAAGGCTGTACTGCTCCGACGTATTCAACCGATTCATTGCATTCTGCTGTTGTTGAACTCATCGCCATGAAGGGTGCAAAAATTCGCTATTCAACCATCCAGAATTGGTCTGCTAACGTGTTCAATCTTGTTACCAAGCGAGGCGTTGCCTACGAGCGAGCAACCATCGAATGGGTTGACGGAAACATCGGTTCTAAATTGACGATGAAGTACCCCTCCGTTCTTTTGAAAGGCGAAGGCGCTCACGCCGAGGTCATATCTGTAGCATATGCTGGCAAGGGTCAACATCAGGATGCAGGGGCCAAGGTCCACCATCTTGCACCCAACACCACTTCGAACATTCTCTCAAAATCCATCTCAAAGAACGGAGGGCGTTCCTCGTACCGAGGCATGCTGCAGGTTACACCAAAATCACACGGATGCCGCTCTAAAATCGTGTGCGATGCTCTGATGCTGGACAGTGAATCTCGTTCCGATACCTATCCAACCATGGAAGTTGGCAATCCGACGGCCGACCTTGAGCATGAAGCAAGCGTGTCAAAAGTATCCGGTGACCAACTGTTCTACCTAATGAGTCGGGGATTTACGGAAGAGCAGGCCATGGGACTCATCGTCAATGGATTCTTTGAACCGTTCACACGAGAGCTGCCGATGGAATATGCTGTTGAACTCAACAAACTCCTTGAATTGGAAATGGAGGGTTCGATTGGATGAAGTACTCCAAGATGGAACTTCCCTCAAGGGCTGACCATTTGTGGAGATACACTCCCTGGAAACGGATCCACCCTTCTACCGTTGAAACCATACCTGATGCCGTCCCCTTCCGTTGGACCATTGATGAAGGCGGTTCTCTCATTGATGGCGTGCCTCGGGTCATGACGGACGGAGATATTGCTCGGGTCTTTCTCAGCGAACTTGGCCGGACTGGAGTCTCTCTTTCCCCCGACGGAGGAACCCCAGTAGTCCACCTTCATGCAGTAGCCTCAGGTCATGTCTCCGTGGGCCACCTTCACATTGATTTTAACCATGATGTGACCGTCATCGTCCACCTCTCCGGAGAAGCAGGGTGGGCAGGCCTCCATGTTACGGGAACTGCACAATCGAATGTCCGGGCAGCAATTGGTTTCATCAACGAATTGTCAGCAAATTCTAAACTGCTTCGTTGCGAAGACTGGACCGTTCAACGTGACGCGACGCTTGAGATGGCTTCCCTCTCAATTGGAGGATTCCGCTGTAAGAACGATCTTCGTACTCGACTCATCGCCGGCGGAGGCAGTTTAACCCAAGCAATATCCGTCCATGGTCACGACCAGCGTCATGTTGACCATCACATCGAGATTCACCACGACGTAGGTCATACCAATTCCGACCTTCACATTCACGCAGCTTGCAACGATGAAAGTCACTCAATTTCAACCGGGCTGTTGACCATTGCTGAAGCAGCCAACCACTCCGACGCAGGTCAGGTATTCAAGAATCTACTTCTTTCTGAACGCTCCCGAGCTGAAGCCATCCCTGAACTGGAAGTTTTAGCGGATGAAGTCTCAGCCAACCATGGGGCTGCGAGTTCTCCTGTTAACGCTGAACAGATGCATTACCTCATGAGCCGTGGAATCGGTGCTGAAGAGGCAACGGCACTCATCATTGAAGGATTCATGCAAGACGGTTTTACAGCGCTCAATTCAAAGGCCCTGGTAGACGAAATGCGCACCCGCCTCACCGTACACTTAGAGTGCGAATTGATGAGGTGAAACCATGCTTCGTGATCAGTTCCCAATTTTGCAACGAAAGGTCAACGGCTACCCGTTGATTTATCTTGACAACGCCGCAACGACACAAAAACCTCAGGTCGTTCTCGATGCAATGAACGATTACTATTCCAAATCCAATGCCAACGTTCACCGTGCAGTTCATACCCTTGCAGGAGAAGCAACCGAAGGGTACGAATCGTGCCGCAGTAAACTCAAACAGCGGTATAACGCAGACCGTGCAATTCTTACAAGCGGGACAACCGAAGCCATCAACCTGGTTGCTCATGCTTGGGGGAGAGCCAAACTGACGTCTGGGGACGTCATTGTACTCACGGAAATGGAGCATCACTCCGATATCGTCCCTTGGCAAATGCTTGCTGAGGAACGAGGGGTTGAGTTACGCTACGTTCCAGTTGCGCAAGATTTCACTTTGGATATGGAAGCCTTCGACCATGCGTTGGACGGGGCTGCATTGGTATGTGTTGTTCATACTTCAAACGTTCTTGGCGTTCGAAATCCACTGGAAGAAATTATTGAGAAATCACGAGCCGTTGGGGCGCGTGTTCTCATTGATGCTGCTCAGGGACTCCCCCATTCCACCGTGGATTTCCAAGCTTTTGGGGCGGATTTCATGGCGTTCTCAGCCCACAAAATGTGCGGACCTACTGGGATTGGTGCACTTTTGGTGACTCAGTCGGCTTTTGATGAAATGGAACCCTTCATGGGAGGCGGTGACATGATTGAAACCGTGACCATTGAAGGCTCAACGTACCAAACCAATGAACACAAATTTGAGGCAGGAACACCCCGTATCGCAGAAGCGGTCGGATGGACAGCTGCGCTTGAATGGATGGAATCGTTTGATTTGGACAAAGAACATTCACGGTTGATTGCAATTGCTTCATGGGTTGCTGAACAATTACGGGGGCTTGGAATGAGTGTTTACGGGCGGCATGGAGAACAAGATGCTGCGGTTGTGTCTTTTCTTCATCCAACCATCAACAGTGAAGATATGGCTCATCTTCTTGATGCACGAGGCTTTGCAGTACGAACCGGTCATCATTGCGCCCAACCCCTTCTTCACCGACTCGGGATCTCAGGGACCGTTCGTGCATCGTTTTATGTGTACAATACACGGGAAGAAGCCGAAGCATTCGTTGACGAATTACGTAGCATTGTGGAGAAGTTTGCATGACGTATCCTGAAGCGCTTCAAGAACTGGTTGAAGAGTTTCAGGCTGTTGAAGATAAACGAGAACGCCTTGAAATGTTGTTTGAACTTGCTGACGAAATTGTGGAACTTCCTCAAGACCAGTGGACTGATGATACTCGAGTTCGGGGCTGCCAATCTGAGGCTCACGTTAGAATCGGTATCGCCGAAGGTCGCATTCAATTTCTCTCTTCTGCCGACGCAAGAATGGTTCAAGGATTGATGGGCATTCTGACCATTGCTTTGGACGGCCTCACACCCGCTCAGGCCGTACTTATTCCACCAAGCTTTGCTGAAGAGATGGGCCTTCTCAATACCCTTACGCCAAGTCGTTCCAATGGGTTTCGAAACATGTATGATAAAGTGATGACTGAATTACGTCAAAACAGAGGGGATTAATGATGGTGACCAAAGAAGAAGTGATTGAGCAACTGGATGAAGTGGAAGACCCCGAATTGGATTTATCCATTGTTGAACTTGGTTTGGTTTACGATGTTCGATTTGAAGAAAAAGAGGAAGGTACTCACGCTGAAGTTGACCTTACGCTAACCTCTCCAGGATGCCCTGCTGCCCCCGAGATCATGGCTGCAGCTCATCGTGCAGCACTGTCCACAAAAGGTCTTGAAACCGTTCACATCAATTTGGTTTGGACACCGCGCTGGGACCCTAAAATACATGCGAGCGAAGATGCCAAAATGGACATGGGCATATGGGACTGACCTCTTCATGATGTTCGGCTGTAATACCTAAGGAACGTTCTGTAGTCCCTGTTCGTCACCGGGTCCTCAAGCCGCTCTACGAACCCGCAGAAGTTCTTGAACGAATGTTCCGCCAAATGCGGGTCATTCTTCAGCATCGTCATTGTTTCGTTTTGCTTGGCGTCCTGCAATCATCCATACGATACCAACGAGGTTGAGAGGCGCAAGGGCAATCCCAACCAGCGGATTGGTTTTCAAAAACGAAGGTCTTCCAATCGATACGCCCTCCCACCATGGTTCACTTGGAAGCGTTTGGTTGAGAAGGAAGGTCTCACCGATCATCGGTGTTGTGATGGTGAGGTTTTGTTCAGCCCCTTTTGATGAGACAAGTCGAAGTGGCTCGTCCCAAGGATGAAGGGCCAATTCGAATTTAGAATTATGAATCGGCAGTACCGAACGGCCTTTCAAGTCATGAGCAGCTTGGATGACCTCATCCGGAAACATGTGCACGTCTTTCCATGCAGGGTCGTACTGGCCCGATTCAATAAACGCAAGGTCGAACGGACCGTATTTCTCGCCAATGACAGAAAATTCATCGGTGTATCCACTGTCACCGCTGAAGTACATGGACTTGTTGTGAAGTTGGAACACCCAAGAACCCCACAACGTCGTGTCCATGTTGAACAAACCTCGGCCGCTAAAGTGCTGCGATGGAGTGAATGCCACTTGGAATTCGTTTGATACGGTAGCCTCATCGTACCAATCCATCTCAATGATGTTGGCCTCATCAACATTCCATCGCAAGAGGTGAGCTTTGACGCCGAGAGGGACATAGAAGGTGGAATCACGAAGTTCGTGAACAGTGTCCATGTCAAGATGGTCATAATGGTCGTGCGAAATGAATACATAATCAATTTGAGGCAATTGACTGGGACTGTAGGTGTGTTCGTAAGGAAATGGAGTAGGGCCAAAGAAGAGGGGGTCGGTATGTTCATGTCCAAACAACGGGTCAGTGATGATGGTCATGTTGTACGATTGAATCAGAAGCGTTGAGTGGCCCAACCAGGTAATGCTAATCTCTTCGCCCTCGAGTTCTAAGGGCTGGTATTCTCTTGTAGGTAATACCGAATTTGGAGACCGTTGACTGTCACTCACCATGAAATTCCGGAGTGTACCCCAAAATGAGTCGTTGGCATTTGTTTCTTTCGAATCCATGTTTTGGAAGGTTCCGTCATCAAAATGAGGAGATTCAAACGATTCAGCGGCCCCTCCCGGTTGCGGGGAGAGGCTCAAAAACAGTGCACTTCCAAGCAGAATGAAGATGAGAAATGACCCGATCACTAGACCGCTAAGTTGCCATCCACGCTTTCTAGAACTGGAAGATTTAGACAATGGCTCAACGGCAAATAAGGTTGTTTTAGAGAGAAGCCAAACTCCGATGCGAAACACGATGAATATGAACAGGAGATAGATGATGGGTTCCAAGTTCCAACGGTAGAGAAGGAGGAAAAATGTTGTTCCAAACAGAATGAAGCCTCGACGAGCCGTCCCTTCATTTGATGCATCATCACCCGGTAATGGTAATCTGGAACCTTCCAGTTCATCATCAGAGGCCATGCTATCTGCAACCATGTCATTAACCCTCATTGACGTATTTGAAATTCTGTGTACCACGCTTCGCAGTTCACTCGTTCGGCTTCCATTGTTTGTGTTTCTTCATGCAAAGAGAGAACTCTTCTGACCCAAGACATTCTGCCAGCCATTGATGAACACGGGGCCAAGGTTGCAGGTCAAACCACTCCCGATTATGATTTGCAAATTGGCGAACAAAGGGGAAGATGGCATCGCTTAGATGGCCTACAGGCAGTTGGTTCTCGAGTGACATGATGTATTCACAAGCCGCAGTCCTGTGCTCGGTTTCATCAACATCATCGTAACGGTTTGGATATTTGTAACGGTCGAGATGAAACTTGAACTCCCCATCATTACGTTCAATCCATTCTTGTTCATTTGGGTTAAGATTCCAGTTCAAGACATGCTGCATAATTTCGAGACTCTCTTCGATGACGGTTCCATCGTTCAATAACAATACTGGGACGGTCCCTTTTGGAGAAACTTCCAGCATGTGAGCGGGTCGGTCTCGAAGAATCACTTCTCGATGTTCGACTTCGTATCCAGTCCGTACGATGGCCATTCGAGCTCGCATGGCATAAGGGCAGCGACGAAAGGAGTACAAGATGGGAAGTTTCCCCTCGGTTCTTTCGTTCAATGGTTCACCTCTTCATCAGGGATTGAAATGTTCAGCGTTTGACAACGATGGTCAACACATCTCCATCCTTCAGTTGGTGGTCCAGGCCGACCCTCTGGTCGTCGAATTTAGCACTGGGTCCACAAATTCGTGCAAATCGGAATTTCCTCACGAAATCACGGTGAAGTTTGATGCAAATGTTTTGAACCGTTGAATCGTCCTTAACGATGAGAGGTTCTTCCATGTCAGCCTCTTGACCTTGCGGTTTGAGGTACACTCGCATAAATCCTAGATTGTCATAGATAAAATCCTTCATCTCATCCAATCCAATGTCCTTGAACGCTGAAATGTTCATGATTGGCCATTCCTGAGGAAGTGCAGCACGTGCTCTTGCGATGTCATGGTCGGTTGCAATGTCAATTTTGTTGATCGCAATAACCGCAGTTTCATAGATGCGATTTCCGGCGAGACAGTCTACGATTTGTTCAGCAGTGGAATCTTCACGCAGGGTGACCAGAGCAGAGGTGTAGCCAAACGAACGAATGATGTCTGCCATTTCTTCATTCGTCAGGTGAGTCTGCTCAACAGTGCTACGGATTTCAACACCACCTCGGTCGGTTCGCTTGATGAAGATGGGTGGTTTCTCTTCGTTCAAGCGAAGTCCAGCATTGTGCAATTCTCTGTGAAGAACATCAAAGTGGCCGTCTTGGAACGGGTCAACGATGTAGAGGACCATGTCTGCGCTACGAATCACGTTGAGGATTTCTCGACCACGGCCTTTCCCTTCAGCGGCTCCTTTGATGAGACCGGGCAAGTCCAGAATCTGAATTTTTGCTCCACGGTGTTCCATCACACCTGGAATACACGTGAGGGTTGTAAAAGCGTAGCCACCGATTTCTGAGTGTGCATCTGTGACCTTCGAGATGAGGGTTGATTTACCAACTGAAGGGAAGCCAACGAGGGCAACGGTAGCATCTCCGGATTTACGAATCTCAAACCCTTTGCCTCCACCGCTCGCTTTCGAATGTGCGGCGACCTTCTCTTCCTTGAGTTTGAGTTGAGCGATTTTGGCCTTCAACTTCCCAATGTGAGCGTTGGTGGCCTTGTTTTTCTGGGTCTTATCGATCTCAGCGCGAATCAACTCGATTTGCTCTTTAATCGTCGCCAAGACAAGACCCTCCTGCTTCGGGGTTCAGCACGTCGTTCTTGAAGGCTCTTACAAAAAAGGCACTTCAACGGGCCGATGGACTCAATCCCGACGAGTCATGATAGTCGCCAAGAGAACGACCAGACCGGTTGCAGCAAGGCTGATGGCCGGCACGGCTGGGTTTTCGTCTTCAGCCTCATCAGCGTCACATGCTGTGCCGACTCCGTCGTTGTCTGCGTCGGCCTGGTCAGCGTTTGCAACCAGCGGGCAATTGTCGCTTTCATCCACAATGCCGTCACCATCATCGTCTGCATCTGCATTGTTTCCAATACCGTCTTCGTCAGTGTCTGTGGTTTCATTGGCGTCGTTGTCAAATGCGTCTTCCGTGTCGTTCAAGCCGTCGTTATCATCATCAGCGTCTGCGTTATCACCGGTTCCATCGCCGTCAAAGTCAGATTGTTCGTTGACATCAAATGGGAATGCATCATCAGAATTATCCACCAGGTCGTTGTCAATGTCATCATCGCAAGCGTCTCCCATGGTATCGTTGTCAATGTCTTCTTGGTTTGGATTTGCATCATCGGGACAATTGTCTGCCTCGTTGTTAATACCATCAGAGTCCGAGTCAAAAGATACATCGGATACGACAATTGCTCGCTCGATGAATATCACTTCAGGATTGTCGTTAGAGCAAAGATTAAAATCACAATAACTTGAGATGTCGTCAATGAGATTATATCCGTCGATGACCTTTCCAAAGACTGTGTGAACCCCATTTAGATGCGGTGTCCCAGGAGTTCCATCTGGACTTACTGCGTCCGGATCAACAATGAAGAACTGAGAGCCTCCTGTATGAGGGGCGGATGTTTTGGCCATTGATAGCGCATAAGGTAAGTGTTCTAATCCACTATCCACTTCATCTGGGATGGTGTAAGATGTTGCTGAGCAATCAGTCGGAGAAAGCGCTTCCTGTCCGTTACAACGGCCAAAGAATTTAGCAGCATGCCCACCTGTTCCGTCCAAATTTGTAAAGTCCCCTCCTTGCATCATGAAATCTTGGATTATACGATGGAATGGGGTATTGTCATAACAACCCATTGCACTCAAAAGTGCGAAGTTTTCTGCATGGATTGGAGCAGCAGAATAATTCAATTCAAGTGTAAAGTTTCCAGCATGTTGCATGGGTTCACCTTCCACCGGGTGTACTTCTCCCATTTGGAATTGAATGTATTGGGCCGTAGTGGTTGCATTGGTAGTGCAGCCATTCGCGCTATAATTGTGTCCAAAGTCAAACAACGTGTTGGCTGATGTGGATGCTGAGTTGGGCGGCGGAACATCATTCATGGCGGTTACACTTGCAGTGGTTGTAATGGTACGTACTGAATCAGGGTCAACTCCAGCATCCCATGCGACACTGACATTGAAGGTTACATTTCCGCCCGCAGAGACGTTGAGATAGGCTGGAGCGTCAACTTCAAGCCCGTCGCCAGTAACTCCTATGCTGATGTTTTCAGTGTATGTTGTTGGGTTTGACACCGTACACTCAAAGGATTCGTTTCCTCCGGCGAGTGGGTCCGTGGGCATGTATGACTCTGTGCATTCGAGCGAAACAGCAGCCCCAGTCATTTGCGCATTTGCATTCATGGGGAGGCCGAGCAGTGATAGGCAAAAGAGAATCGTAAGAATCCTGCGCATGCCTTCACTACAATTGAGGCGTACAAAGTACTTTCCCAACCGTTCCTGTTGAGGATTGGTGGAGCGATGGCCTCAAACGAGACCGTGGCTTCCAATGGCGTATGGGGCTTGAGATGATTGGACTTCTTGTCCACGCCCCAACCCTTGAGTTTCTCATGAATCGTTCGTGGGCCGAACTCTCAACCGGAATGGCTTCCGGTGGTTTTCGTGATCGTCGGCCTGAGCAAGACAATGAACTGACCAACAGCTTTGCAATTGATGCAGAGGCCGAATTGTTGGATTGGATGGATGAGCAAAACATTGGCGAAGACCACTTAGTGCGCGATGCGCTTTCATCGTGTCAAGACGGTGAAGAAGGACTTCTTTTACTCATGAAATGGGCCAGTCCCGGGCAATGGGAAGTTTGGGAAGGACGGGCATTCCTCTACCTGGAAGAAGCCCTTCGCTCTGACGTTGCCGATATTCATGAACTCTACACTCAACACGTTTGGGAGAAGGTTCACGTGAATCTCAAAGGCATATCTGCCGATGAATACGCAGAACGGGTTGTCCTCAATTGGATGACGAGAAGGAAAGCTCTTGGTGAATCGATCGATGAAAAAGACGATCCGAAAATTGTCCCAACATTTCAAGCCCACAATCGTGCCTCGAAAGCCCTGGTGTATGCGGTAAACCGTGCGGCGGATGAGAATGATTTGGAATGGGTTCTGGGGCGGGAGCATCTCGAGGCTACCAAATGGGGCTACGGAGCGTGGAATCTCACCTCCTATCTTCATTCATCCTAAGCGTGGGGTTCAAAATCCATGCGCGGAACCGCCAACTGATGTCCGACGAATTGTCAGAAGAATCACCGGTCGACGAAACTGAAGTGGAAGCACAAATTCCACCAGCAGTGGAAGAGGAGATTTCCGAGCCTTTACCAGAAGAAGAACTTGAGATTGAGGTTGAAGAAGAGCGAGACCCTCTTGAAATCGCTCTTGAGCGTGCGGAATTCGCTGAGAAAGAAATAGCATACAAGGATGCAGAAATCCAAAATGTTCGAAAGCGAATGATGGGTGAAAAGGCCGAATTGATTCAATACGGCGGAATGGGCCTTGCCCGTAGAATGTTGACCATTCTTGGAGATGTTGACCGTGCTATGGTCGGTATTGAAGCAGAAGACGATACCCCCATTGCACAGGGATTGCGCTTGCTACGAAACAAAATGTGGCATGAACTGCAGGCGGACGGGGTCGTTCTTATCGACGCAAAGGAAGCCTCTTTTGACCCAGCCAAAATGGAAGCCATTACAACAATACCTTCTTCTGAACACTATCCTACAGGGACGGTTGTTGATGTTTTAGAACAGGGTTATCTGTACAAATCAAAGGTCATACTCGCAGCCCGAGTCGTCGTTGCTTCAGATTGAATTATCCTGCGTGTATGCCGGTATCAAACGTGGAACAACGGAACATGGCATCGTTGTCAATCAACCACTCAATCACCGATGGTGGAACGCTCGTTTTCAATACTTCACGAGCAGCGTCGTCATCAAAAACCGTTGAAAGCATGCGGATGGTTTGACGCACACGCCAGCCTTCAAGCGTTTCTCGTTGCGACAAATCAACCCGTTTAACGGTCCATCCACTCGCCTCGTAAAGGTCAGCCGTTGGCTCATCCGATGTGACCAGCACTCCTTTTCCGTGCATCTTCGTTGCATGCTCAACCCAATTCGGTGGGTCGTTGATGTCTTCAATGCCNACCACTTCCAAAGCGATGTGTTCTTGTTCAGCCCACGTTCGNATCATCGCTTCACGTTCGCNNACGGTCCATGGGTTTCTTGCTTCCCACTCGGCTTGTGATGAACCGATGGCGACGACCACTTCTCCTTCAGCACCGGCATGCTTGCCTGCGGCTTTGACGAGGGCTGCGTGTCCAAGATGGAACGGTTGAAACCGTCCCAATACGATGCATCGTGTCATGGCGTTCCCTCACTGAAAATAGGATCTCACATCAACTTCTTGAAGTTCTGCTCCGAATTCAGCAAAACATGCGAGCATACGGATGCAGCCCTCAACCATTTCTTCGACCGGAGTTTCTCCCATTGAACCTACCCGGAACATCTTGCCTTTGAGATGGTCTTGAGCTCCTATGACCTGGGTGTGATACTTGTCCTTGAGTGCCGAACGCCAAGAGTCGTCAATGCCTTCGGGATACATGATTGCAGTGACGGTATTGCTACGCTGTCCTTCGTCGGCAAGAAGAACAAAGCCAAGGTCTGAAAATAAATTCCGAACACCGTTCGCCAGGTGTTCACAACGGTTCCAGCGCCCTTCATTGGTTTCTTCTTTGAGAACTCCGAGGGCTGCTGACCAACCCATGGCCAAGTTGATTGCAGGTGTCCAGGGTGTTTGGTCATCGTCACCCTTCTTCAGGGCCGCCATCATGTCGAGATAATACCTAGGATTCGTATCGTTTTGTGCATGAATGGCATTCATGCGTTCAACGCAATGAGGGCTGACGGCAACGGCTGCAATGCCCGATGGTCCTGCTGTGCACTTTTGTGCGCCCATCACTACCGCTTCCGCCTTCCATTCTGCTGGGTGAACGGGCATGCCGCCTACCGAGGTGATTCCGTCCAATATGAACGCTGTTTCATGACGTGCACACATCTCCGCAATCGCAGCGGCGTCTTGAGTGATTCCAGTGCTGGTTTCGTTGTGACAAATCAAGACTGCTTCGTAGCACTTGCGTTCCAGTTGCTGTTCCAATTCGTACAGGTCAAAGGAACGCCCCCAATCGTATTTGAGGTGCTTCACATTACAGAACTGTTCACAAATCTGAGCAACACGTTCACCGAACTTGCCGTTGGTCGGAACGAGCACCAAGTCGTTTTGGCGGAAGCGGTTTGCAATCACCATTTCCATGGCTGCAGTACCACTTCCGGACACGACAACAACCTTGTATCCGTCTTCACCGGTCCAAGATTGCTGCTTCATTTCAGGTGATGATGGGCTGAGATTAAACGCATAGCGAAGGCCCGAATTCAATCCCGCCATCACCTGTCGGAATTCGGGGCCTCGGGCCGTCATTACCGGCGTGGCCATGGCTTGCAAACAAGCGTCGTTCATTCGCACCGGGCCGGGGACAAGAAAGCAGTCGCCACTGTGGGACATGCTTCAATGGCGTGCTTGACGGTTCTTGAACTGAATTGTGCCTTCCCCTACTCATGACTTGTTTTCTACACGAGGCGTTGGACTGATAGGGAAGAGGCGTTAGGGGTGGACATGCTCAGTGTTGGCTTGGCCATGCTTCAAGGCGCTCGCCATGAACATGCCGAAGCATTACGGGGCGCAGCAGGTGAGTTGGGGCTTGAACTGAACATCGTTGAATGCCGGCGCGCATCGCATGTGAGTTCGGATTTGGATGCATTGATTCTACCCGGGGGCGAATCCACAACCATGCGAATCGCCAGTCAACATGAATCGCTCCTTGAAGCCCTCTTTGACTGGATGAACAACCATCCTAACCGACCGGTAATGGGAACCTGTGCGGGAGCTATTTTGATGGCTTCTCCTGGCGAAGAACGGACACCGTTCTTGCAAGCATCCATACAACGAAATGGATGGGGCCGACAACGCCAATCGTTTGAATCAACGGTTGATGTGATGCTTGAAACTCCTCAGGGTGATGCATGTGATGTCGCTCCTGCAGACCGGGACATGTTTGCTCATCAACCACTGGAAATGAAATCACAGGCGGCTCAAATTGTAAAAGAAGGATTTCCCGGAGTCTTCATTCGAGCACCGAGGTTCGTAGCAGAAGAGCTCTCGTGCACTCCGGTTGCTATGCTCGGAGATGAAATCGTTGGTGTTCTTGACGGCATGCGATTGGGTCTAACCTTCCATCCTGAATTGACATTGGACCGACGGTTTCATCGGTGGTTGCTCTCTCAGGCAGAACATACCAAGGGGGCCGAATGATGCGAAGTCTAACGATGGCCACCGAAATCTTACCCGCTGAGGACGGTGAAGCAGAGGGTTGCATCCAATGTCAACAAGGAAGCAAGTTGGTTCTCTTCGTCACAGGAAAGTGCCATTGGGGTTGCGATTACTGCCCGTTATCGGAAAACCGTCGTGAAACTCCCGACATGTTTGCCAACGAACGTCGATGCACATCTTGGGATGAAGTCATTGAGGAAGGGCAAGCGATGAACGCAACCGGTACCGGAATTACGGGTGGCGACCCGATGCTTGATCTGGAGAAAACACTTGAAGCCGTGCGTCAATTGAAGGCTGCATTTGGTCCTGAGCATCACATCCATGTCTACACGTCAATTCCCTTTGACCCTCTACGTGCAAAGGATTTCGGCGAAGCCGGGTTGGATGAAATCCGCTTTCATTTATTGAGCGGAACGACGGACAAATACCGCGCTACGATGGAGGCTTGCAGCGAACACAACATCACGGTTGGTGTTGAGTTGCCGTGTGAGCCCGATAACGAGGAAGGGCTCTTTGCCCTTCTTGACGAACTTGAAACCGTTCCGGTGGAATTCCTCAATCTGAATGAATTGGAAATCACGGTCGGCAATCAAGAGAACATGGACGTCAGAGGATTCAACCTCAGTGGAGGGATCACTGCAGCGGCTGAAGGTTCGGCAGAACTTGCTCTGCGTCTGAAAGAAGCCGCTCAAGATAAATCCTATCACTTGAAATTCTGTACTGCGAAATACAAAGATGCAGGACAACTCCGAAATCGGTTCAAACGCCGTGGTCAAGCGACCCTGCGTCCTTACGAAGTTCTGAGTGATGATGATACCATTTTGTTTGGGGCCATTCCTGCTGAACTTCAAGATGCCAACGATGACATCAGTGAACTCAAGCAAGAATTGGGAATTGCAGATGGATGGATTCGCTACGATGGAGCAACACAGCGCATCGAATTACCGCTCACCCTCGCAGAGGAACTGGCTGCGGTGCTGGAGGTGCCTGTGATGCTCGTGGAAGTCCATCCAACGCACGAGCGTCTTGAAGTCGGACTGGTCCATCTCAATCAGCACCGATGAGCACAGTATGGCTTAAACCCGTGAGGCGGGTGGGCGATTTACCTAGGGCTCGTGGTCTAGGGGTTATGATGCCGCCTTCACATGGCGAAGATCGAGAGTTCGATTCTCTCCGAGCCCACCATTAGTTGACAAGTCTATCCATTGGCATTGAAAAACTGAGTGGGCTACATTATTGAACGACCGGCTCCCAGTACGGGTCATGGGGTTCCTTGACCAAGTCGATTTTGGCGTTTTCAAGGAGAAAACGACATGGCAGGCATTTGGAATTGCCCTTATCATGTTTGGAACCATTTCCTTCGCTGCGCTATCCATGTTTGACAGCATGGATGAATTGTTTCAATCGGACGCCGAGCCGGCTCCAATTCCAAACATCGTCTTTGAGTCCCTGAATCGCTCTGATATCGATGCGGGCGTGACCAATGAAACGGGATTCATCAATCTTGATGACCATCGTGGAAGCATCATCATCTTGGACCTCATGGCTCGTGATTGCAGCAATTGTCACGCTGTTCAAAGATATATTGAGGCGAATATGGATGACTGGCAACGCAGTGCCGAAGAGAACAACACTTCCCTCAAAATCTTCGCTTACGGTGCCTGGTACGGTGAAACCCTCGAATACCTTAACGAAAGCAAGAAATCCTACACGGTCCCGTTGTATCCTACCGGCCTTGGTTCAGAAGATGCAGCCCTTCTTGAGGATGGAACAACAACTGACCCCGTCCGTCTTTTCACCACCAAAGGGGCTGGGCAAATCCCTGTTGTCATGATCATTGATGAGGAGGGTTACATCATTGAGCAACAACCGACGGGCACTCCTGCCGACTCATGGTCCTCTTTTGATGGGACCTTGATGACCGCCATCTCCAGCAATGTGAGTGAAACATTTGATTCCAGGATCGGTTGGGAAGAGCCTGAAACATCGGTTCTTGCTGTCTTTGTACTTGGAATGGTCCTATCCATTCTCGTATATTTCTCACCCTGTGCCTTCCCCGTTCTACCTGGCTTCATCTCTTACTATCTCTCTCTCGGAGCAAGAGAGGATGAATTAATCGAGCAAGGCAAACTGAAAACAGGAATGCCGAGTTCCTTCAATATTGGAATCCTTTCGGGTTTGGGCATGTGGACGTTCTTTGGTTTCATCGGGATTCTTGCGCTGTTAATGGGTGAATTTTTCGCCTCTTCTGGAATCATTCACACCATCGCCATTTTCGTTGCCATCCTACTCATCGTACTCGGCTCGATGATGCTGCTCGGCGTTACTTCACATGTCATGGGATTCGTTCAAAAATGGGTTGACAAATACAGTACGACTGAGATGGATGAAACCTTCACGCCTCGTCGTAATATGTACCTCTATGGTATTGGATACGCAGCTGCATCCATTGATTGCACAGCAGCAGCAGTTCTTCCTTTCGTCATCTTCCTCGGGACTCTGGGTGCCTCAGCGATTGCATTTGGTGTGGCCGGTTTGATGGTTGGCTTGCTTCTGCTCATGGTGGCGGTTACCATGCTCGTTGGAATGGGTCGTCAAGTGATGATCAACTTCCTGCGAAGGGCAACTGGTATGATCAAAATGGTTGGTTCTTGGATGATGATTATGGCCGGAATCGGGCTCACCATCTACCTTACAAGTCCTCAAACGGTCAATGTTCTGTTTGGTTGAGTTTAGGTTGACACAGGTACAACCAAACCAGCATTGCAAACACACATCCAGTTATGGCGTCAAGCATGTAATGCTGCTTGATTCCCATGGTCGACAGAACAAGAAGGCTCCAGCCGATGCCCACGAGGATTGAATGAGCCCTGGTCCATTTCCCATCTTGTACCATCCACCGACGAATGACAAGGACGATGAGAAGGCTCTGGAACACGTGGAGTGAGGGCCATGAGTTGAACGGTGGGTCTGCGTCGTAGAGGGATTTTAGAAACGGGTCCAATAATCCATCATCAATGGTGACTTGGTGTCGTAGATTGACTTTAACTGGCGTGACGATGAACAGCAGACAAGCCATCCATGTTGCGAGTGTGAGGTATGCGTGAAAGATGAGTCCCTCGACACGTCGATTCCCATCACCAGAACCGTACCATGCTACGACGGGGAAGTACAGGTAGAACGAGAAGTAAAACACGATGGTCCAAGGCATGTAAGGTATCATGTCATCAATGAAATTCTCTGGATTGAAGAGGGACACATCCCTCCACGCTGCAATCTGGTTCGTGACAAAGTACGGTACAGCTGCTGTAAAAAGATAGATAGAAAGTAAAAACAGAGCCGTTTGAGGGCGTGACCATGAGAGATAATGTGGAAACCAGCGGTCCATAAAAGCCCACGAATTTGTGGGTGCGCCCTCTACCACTGCCTCACCCTTGCTGTTGTCCTGCGCCGCAGTGTGGGCAAACATTCCACTCTGGTTGGACAATTTGTTGACATGATGGGCAAGGATGCGGGACAGCAAGCGGTGCTTTTCCGCCTTGTTGGCGGAGGAACTCTTGCATGACTTCTGGCGTCAATGCGCCGTTTTCAGCAGCAAGTCGCATCATGGACTCTTGGAGGTCGTTGGAGGTTTTCATACGCTCTTTCTTTCGCTCTTGAACTTCATTGAACAACGACATGGCTACAGCGGTTTTGTCTTCCATTTTCTTGGCGTCGAGTTCTGCTCGTGCATGGTCTCGCTTCAATTCAGCTTCCCATACGGCTTCCTGTTTGCGCAATTCATGGAGTTCTTGTTCCACTTCTATCATGACTTGACCTTTTGCCTGCCCTCGTTGAATGTTCATTTCACATTCAATCCGTCGTAGCGTTACCGATTCACGATGTGCAAGGCGTTGGACTTCAGCTTCAGCCTGTGCGCCCTCGGTGTCGGTCGCTGCTCTAAGGCTATGTTGGAGTGCAGACAGACGTTCAAGGTCGGTTTGATGGGTAATGAGCATAGCGCCCAACATGGTCAAGCCCATGGCTTGGAGAAGGGGACGAAGTTCCTTGTCGCTGCGCATTTGGAACCGCTCTTGGAGTTCAAATCCTCTCAGTTCAGGGAGGGAGTCAACCGATGAAAGGCTTGGTGCAATGACGCGGTGGGAGGCCTCTTGTCCAATGATGAGGGAGAGATTGACCCGATCAAGAACCGGTGCTCTATTGGCGAATAGATTGAGAAGTTTGGGGAGGTCTCCCTTTCGAATTTGCAATCGGAATTGAGCGACACCCTTGGCGCTTTGTCCGTCGCCGAGAGGATGAATAAACGGCACACTGATGTCCATTGGTCCGGTCATCGCAAAGAGCATGCGGCGGTCTTTCGCTTTGCGGCCAAGAAAGTCACCCATGAAACGAGCGAATCCTCCGCCGATGTTGCGGACGACTTCTTCGCTCAAAACATCTCCAATTTTCCCGTCTTCAATGAAAGCACATGCTTCGTTGGGGTTGAGCGTGACATCACTTGTTTTCCATGTTTTGATCGTCTCAGTCTTCACCAAGCGTGCTATTGTTTCTGGGCTTTCTCTCCACCTAAATTTCGTCATCATATCCCCCCTAACTGTTGAGACCGTTCAAGAGCGTTGAACGTTCACTGTAAAATCCCCTGCAGCTTGAAATCATCTGCTGGCATCTTTGAATGGTTGCCGCCAATTCTTCACTTCCCTGTTGTTGAGCTCGCTCAGAATCATTGGAAAGATTGACTGCATTGGTTACCATCTCGATCATTTCATGGTCGTGGACGATCAATGCCTTCATGTCCTTGTTAGAAACGGTACGTTGACCGGAAAAGAATGCATGTTGGGTTCCCGATGAGGATTTGTCTACATCTTCAATCAGGGCATCAATTTCCTGCATGCATGAGCGAGCATTACGGACCATTTGCAAGTCGTCGTTGTCTACTGAACGATCGTGAATGTTTTGCATGTGTTGGCGTACACGAATGGTTGTGCGCACGATTTCATCTCGGATTTGCTTGTCGGTTTCTACCCGCTTTCCTGTTTTGTATCCGCTGTATCCATTGAGGAGAATCTGAACGGCCCGTGTGTACTTGAGAATATCAGCCGGCGTTCCTATCATCATTCCTCACTGTCTGTACCTTGTGTTTCCTCCTTCATAGGAGTTGGTATGCTTTGTGATGACGATACAAGATCTTTCCATGAAATGACGCGGTCTGCCATAATCACTGCCTCCTCTTCATCATGGGTGACGTGGATGGTGGTTATGCCTCGTTCTTTCAGACGCTTTCGTGTCTCCCGTGCGAGACGATGCCGTTGCTCCAATCCAAGGGACGCAAAGGGTTCATCGAGCAACATCACATTTGGAGACTGCAACAATGCCCGAGCAAATGCTACCCTTTGGGCTTCGCCTCCAGATAAGGTCGTGATGTTCTTGCCCTCGGTACCAGGCATGTCAACAAAGTTCAAAACTGCAGATATTTGTTTGAGGAGTTCATCCTTTGCTATGCCTTGTTCGCCTCCCAATCCAACGTTTTTTCCGACATTGAGGTGGGGGAACAGAACCGGCTGCTGGAAAAGCATGGCGATGGTCGGTGAAATGGTTCCGTTTTCGATGCGACCTTCATTGGTCCGACGCTCTCCCGCATCAGCCTCAATCAAGCCACAACAAATGCGTAACAATGTGCTTTTGCCGCAACCACTCGGGCCGAGTATTGAAACGATTTCACCCTTTTCACAACGGAGATTAAGGCCTTCAAACAGGGTTCGTTCTCCGTATGCTTTTGTTAATTGGATGAGTTCAATCATTCGCATCACCTTGGGTTCTTCGCAGTTGTTCACTCAGCCACAATACAAGCAACGTTGTCAGCATCAACGATGCCGCCACCGCCATTGCCGTGGGCATGATCAGAGGGTCGAATTTAGGGCGGCCAAGCAATTGGTCCACCATAATGGATAGGGAGTCCCATGAACCCACCCGAATTAACAGATAGGTCGCTCCGAATTCACCAAGGGAAAAGGCCAGGCAGAGCGATGCCGCCATTGTCATTGGGGCCACCATCGAGGCACCCTTGCTGTGCCACCATGACTGAAGAGGGGGGAGATTGAGGAGACGCACTTGTTCACCAAAAGCTGGTTCAATTCTCGAGAATGCAGGGCGAAGCATTCTGACGAGGAAAGGCAAGACCAGCATGACATGCGGTAAGACGGGTAAGTATCGAAACATGAAGAGTTCAGGATACCATCTCAGCAGACCAAGAACAACTCCCAGTCCAATCATTACGGCCGAAGCGGAAAGGGGTATCATGCAGAGTGTGTCAAGCAGAGATGCCAAACGTCCCTGTCCATCCTGTTCAAGTCGGTGAAACATGGATGCGAGCATGTAGCCGATCGGAAGGGCGATTATCAGCGTAAGGCCTGCGTAGACCAATGAGTTTTGAAGGGCCTCCAAGAGGGTGATTGTTGAGTTGTCGCCGGCCCAGGCGCGCTGCCATCCTTCAAGCGTCCAATGGAATTCAGTTGAGCCACTTTGAGTGGTTGACCGTTTTCTGAACGAAGCAACAATGACTGAAACCAACGGAAGCATACTTGCAAGCAACAACGAATAGACAACGAACCGAGATTTCAACGGAGGAGGTCCACGGATGTTCCGATTTGTATGCTCTTCGTGAAGAGAGATCATCATTGCATGCTTTCGTTCAAGAAGACCTGCGCTGGCGAGAAGTATTAGCATCAAAATAGCCTGTAGTCCCGCAATTGCGAGTACGCCAAGACTGGTATCTATCCTGTAATTGTAGATGCCTGCTGAACCCCCGAGGTCTGCAAGAAGTGATTCAAGGGTGTTGAAATCTGGTGTCAACCACTTGACCAATGCAAACGAGGTGAAGGAGAAAAAGAAGGCGTAAGTTGCAGCAACGGCAACACTTGGGCCAAGAACAGGTAGCCAAAGATGGCGCCAACGACCGGTCGTAGACTGCCCTTGGGGGAGCATCCGGAGTTGCTCCTCCCATGCCGGGTTAAGTTGGGCAATGACTGGCTCAACAAAGCGAATCATCAATGATAGGTTGAACCATGCATGGGCGAGAACCAGGGCGATCATGTGACCTGGATGCTGCCAGCCAGTGGTATGGGCAAGCCATCCAATCCATCCAGTTTCACCGCGCAGGTCGATTCCAGTCGCATGTAAGATTCCACCCGGAGACGTAAGGGCTAGAAAACCAGCCGCAGCGACAATTGGAGGGGTGACGAATGGAAGATAGAAGAGTGCCCGTTTTGAGCGAATCCTCCTCCATTGGTATCGACCCAAAGCCCATGCAACTGGGAGCCCGAGAATCACGGTGAGCAGTGTCGATAGCAGGGCTTCAATAAGGGTAAACCGCAATGCATCCACTGCGCCGATTTGCTCAGGGAATTGGCGTAGGGCTTCCAGGGGAGATACCTGAGTCACGTTCCAAAGACGAAGGATGGCCAGAAGAAGAGGCGCAGTGCCTAGAACCACGACACAAGCAAGGACGAACCATTGGGCAGCATGGTATGCATTTGCAGGGGCAGTCTTGCGTTGGTTCAACGCCATATGTTCATCTCACTGAGTTACCAGTTGCCATTGGTTTAGCCATGTATCCATGTTTTGAGCAATGCGTTCCATCGAGACATTTGCATTCATTGTTGGCGTGTCAGTATGCCATTGGTATCCATCGGTCTCTGGAAACGTCGGTTCTTGTAGAACCGAGAGCATGAGGTTGTTTTCCGGCATGTTTCTATTGACATCCTCTGAAAGAAGATAGTTCAGGAAGGCATTGGCCCCGTTAACGTTGGTTGCCCCGTTGGTAAGTCCAGCATACTCAACTTGATGGAACGTGGAGCGCTCCAGAGTTATTGAGGTGGAATGGGTACTGTTACCGCTGTAAAAGGCTTCAACTCCAGGTGAGTGACAGTACGAGACCGTAAGAAGCGAATCGCCAATATGTCCCTCTGTCCATTCACCGTAACCTCCAGAGTAGTGGACTTCGTAAGCTTCGGTCCAACCTGATGTGAACCGTGCATCATTATCGGCCATAGCCTCCCACCAATCGAATGCGTTCGTGGATTGATTCCCATCGTTTTCAAAATAGTCAATCGTCGCAATCATGAACGCCCTGCCTGGCGATGATGTTACTGGGGACGGAAAGGAAGTCTTCCCGTTCCATTCGGGTTCAGTGAGTTCCCACAAATCCTCAGGGAATGTTCGTTCGGTTTCGTTCAAACCGTTTTCATCAACATTGAGGCAGACATCTCCCTGGTCAAAAGGAAGGGCGTATGTTCCATCGTAGGGTTGAGTGGCCGAGGGATCTAACGCTGGTGCTGTTATTGAATGAGGCTGAAGGAGGCAGAAATCAAGAGCCGTTTGGAGGTACGTATTGTCAAGACCTACTGCTATGTCCGATTGCGGAGTTCCTTGTGTTTGCAACAACTGTTCTAGAATTCCACCAGCATCGTCTGCTCGAATGAGTTCGATTTCGTAGCCAGTGCTGTTGGTAAATTCATCGAGCATGGATTGCGAAAATGCGGCTATATCATAGGTTAAAATACGAACTGTGGTCGAGTTGGATGTACTGGTTTCAAGAACACTGCAACCGTCCTTCGAATTGGTTACTGGTTCCAAGCATCCACTCAACGGTGTAACCAATATCAAGATCATGAATGCCGATGCACAAAATTTCATGTCCATTCACTCCGTGTTCATGGCGTCAATAATGACATGGCATCGTTCCACGAGTTCTGCCGTCGTACTGCCGAGAATGTACAGAGACGGCTCCCAGCCAAAAGCACCTTCGTCAATAAGGATGTCAAGAGGGCCTTGTTGTTCCTGCAATTCACCTTTTGGTGCAAATCCTAGCTGGAATCCAAGTTCATCTGAAATGTAATCGAGGTCGCCTTGGTCGACCATCCCGTCAACCATGGGCGGGCGTAAATTAAGAATTGCAGTTTTACTTCGGTCAATGTCACGGACGCGCATGAGAAGGCTGGCAAGGTGATTTGATGCTCCAAATACCGGAGTCTCATGCCGTCGCAACAATCCTTCAACCACGGTCATTCGACCGGGATATGCTGCAACCTCATCTGTTGTTGTGGCTTGACTTGTACAAGCGGCCATGTTCATGCCCACAGCCGGCATGTAGGAGGCGAGCCGTTTCAAATCCAATCGGCCTGCGGACCATTCAAGCCGTCTCAATATGGCGAGAGAAGCTTGGTCCGCATCGAGATTCATACCGGTGAGCGTTTTGTCATAGCGAATGTTTTGGTTGCCTGTAAATTGAAACTCAATGATCAAACGTTGGCGGATCACTTCGGATTTCTTACCCATTTGGGTCATCGAATGTGCAAGTTCTTGAGCCCATCCGTCGATGGTGACTTCATCTGCACTTGCTCCAAGCTTCAGTGCTGCCTTGGTAATTTGCCGGGATACAGTGCTCTGGGTTGAACCAGTAGCCTTTGCGATCTCCATTTGTGACCATCCGTTGGAACGGAGTTCTTTCGCAAGTTGTTGGTGGAGGCGGTCCAGCCATTTGTTCCCAATCGTGCCGAGCATGACCCTGCGAGTATCCCTTCTTTATTCAAACTTGCTATAAAATTATGCAAAGTGAATGGCCTAAGGCCTGAAAAAAAGGCCTTCACCACAATTTTTGCGGCTATTCGAGCCATCCTTCGAAAAGAATGAGCGATTATAGCGATCTCAGGGAACTTGTGAATTCAGAACGATTGATGAGAAAAATTACTCTTTGGTTAAGGATTTTTAGAATCATATAAACCTCGCAGTGTCGTTTTTATTCAATGTGAATTTTAAATTACTCATCAGCGATAGGTTCGCATCTGTTCAATCGCTCTTGGACCTCATTTTAGACTGTTGACCGTCGTCAACTGAAACATTTCAACAATATTTCCAACCGGTTTCACAATCAGCCTCATAAGTCTCCGAAGATGCCCTCAGCATGGAGACCAGCATGGATACAGAGGCGTTCATCAACGAAATAGCCAGCCGCCTGGTCCATTATATCGGTTCCAAAGATAAAAAAGAACGGGTCAATCCTGAGTTGGGAGCAAGTTCTCTCAAGCGGGTGTTGGATGTTAGCGTTCCTCTTGAGGGGATGGGAATCAACACCGTACTTGACGACCTTGATACCTTCATGGCCAACAGCGTAAAGACCCACAGAGCGGAATTCATGAACCCTCTCTGGGGAGGGCTCTCATTACCTGCACTTGCAGGTGAAATCATCGCATCCGCTACCAACAACTCAATGTATACGTTTGAATTGTCACCCATCGCCACTCTGATCGAGCAAACAGTGCTCAAGCGAATGTGTGAGATTGTAGGCTTTCCAGATGGATTTGGTACGCTCACCACGGGTGGTTCAAACGGCAACATGATCGGTATGCTTTGCGCTCGTGAGCATGCGCTTCCTGGCTCAACTAAAACTGGATTTGACGGCAGCAAGATGGTTGCGTTTGTTTCCGCCGAATCCCACTATTCTGTTTTGATGGCCGCTAACGTCATCGGAATTGGCCATCAGAATGTGGTCAAGGTACGCTGTGATGAAGACGGTTGCATGCGTCCTGAAAGCCTCCGTGAAGAAATTGAATTCGCTGTCAAAGAGGGCCTCACTCCTTTTTGTGTCGTCGCAACATCAGGGACAACGGTCCGGGGAGCGTTTGACCCTCTCAATGACCTGGCTGAAATCGCTCATGAACATGACCTATGGCTCCATGTTGATGCTGCATGGGGCGGAACCTGCATGTTTTCACCCACGCACCGTAAACTCATGGATGGCATCCAAAAGGCAGACAGCATCTGCTGGGATGCGCACAAAATGATGGGCTTGCCGTTGATTTGCAGTACCTTCCTCATCAAAAAGCCGCAAGTTCTTCGAACCTTGTGTGGCCATGCTAATGTTGCTCACTACCTTTTCCTGGATGATGCCGAATACGATGACCTGGGGCGCTATTCACTGCAATGTGGCCGACGAAACGATGCCCTCAAATTATGGCTTGAATGGAGGGTAAGAGGGGACGCCGGTTGGTCAAAGATGGTCGACCAGTACATGGACCATGCTGCCCATCTTGAGTCCTCGGTCAGAGAACACCCTTCGCTGGAACTCATGTCATCTCGAATGTGGACCAACGTTTGCTTTCGCTATGCCCCTGAGGGAACTGAAATGGACCTGAACGAACTGAATGGCGAACTCAGAAACCGTCTTATTCAGGAGGGGGTCTTCATGGTAAGCCGCAGCAACATCGGAGACGATGTCATTCTACGCCCCGTCATTTCGAATCAAAATGTCACGGTAGGCAGTATTGACCGTTTTGTTGAGACCGTTCTTCGTCATGGAGATGAAATCCTCCGTGGATTACCATCAATGAATTGATGAATTCTTGAACCGATGTTTATTTGATGTCCCGTTTTCCAACGGCCATGAGCGACCAGCCACCTGTAAGGACCGCCCTCTTCGATGAACACCTCGCTCTTGAGGCAAACATGGTCGATTTCCACGGTTTTGAATTGCCCATCTGGTATTCCAACATCAAAGAAGAACATCTTGAAACCCGTCGTTCCGCAGGTCTCTTTGATGTCTCACACATGGGTTCATTCCGCTTCAGCGGTGACCATGTGCGTGAGTGGCTCGAGGGTTTGGCCACACAACGTGTGACAGCGATCCCCCCCTCTCGGTGCGCTTATACACACTTCCTCGATGATAACGGCCACCTCATTGACGACATGATTTTTGCAGTCGTCAGCGATAAGGAACTTCTCGGAGTTCCAAATGCATCAATGATCGATGTCATGTGGGATTGGTTCTCAAAGCACCTGCCGGAAGACGGCTCGGTAGTTTTGGAGAATTTATCGGATGAGATGTCAATTCTAGCACTCCAAGGTCCCAAAGCCAAGGAAGTGTTCACTTCTGTGATGGGAGATGACCAACATGTTGCTCGGTTCAAGTGGCGAGAGTTAACGGACAACCCACTGGGGATTTCGGGATGGATACAAGGCACTGGATATACGGGTGAAGCGGGATATGAAATCTTCATTCCAAATGACGATGCACCTGCACTGTGGCGTGCTTTGATCGCATCAGGGGCAACCCCTGTGGGGCTCGGAGCTCGTGATACCTTGAGATTGGAGAAAGGATTCCTCCTCTCGGGTGTAGATTTTTGTTGGCCACCGCTTAGCGAAGAAGAAGACCCTTCCTTCCTTGCCAGAGATTCATGGGAGACAAACGTGCCGTTCGGCCTCGATATTGAGCATGAGTTCATCGGACGCCAGAGTGTTGTAGGCCACGCAGAAGACGATGCTCGATGGTGGGGGGTTCGGTACGTCGAGAAAGGACCCCTGCCTCGCCCAGGCAAAGAAGTCGTTCTTGATTCCGGCAAACACGTTGGCCGCCTCACTTCTGGTGCACCTGCTCCCAGTCTCAACAACCTTGGAATTGGTATTGGATATTTACAAGGCGTCAAGGAAGGCGATGAAGTCCTCATCGTTGCGAGTCCACGTAAATCGGTTCGAGCCGTTGTCGTCCGCCCGCCATTTTTCTAAAGTTGAGTGAGAACAGGTTCCATAGCAGCCATCCAGCGCACCTGCTCACGCTCTCCACTATGACTTAATTCAACCTTCATGCTCTTGGCTTCCATGAGTGCATTCTTCACCGAAGCAAGGTTGGCCCAGGTTGCAGACTTGCCCATCCGTTCCAAGGTGGCTAACTCTCCCATCAAACAACCGTCGTTAACAACACTCGGTACTCCATGAGCCGCAGCATCAAACATCTTGACAGGAATCGCTCCTTGGAGTATGTTTCCTCGCAGAGGGGAATACATCGCATACATCACGTCAACACTTTGGATGATCTCTCCAAACTCTTTGGATGTAAATGCGCCCGTGACATTGGCTTCGACCTCACCAGCCTCTACTGCTTCCATCATCAACCGTCGGACTTTAGGTGCAGCCGGACCATCGCCTGCAATTCGGATGTTTGGACGTTCCAAAGCAGGAAATTCTTTGACGCTATTAAGGAGCAATTCAAACGATTTCACGTCACGAATTCGGCCAAGGTAACCAACCGTCCATCCTTCGGAAGAACGGGGTAAACGTTCTGGAAAGGGTGGCATGGGCCTGTTTTCAACAACATTTCCCACCAGGCCGTGATGGGCAAGCCATTCCACAAATCCTCGTTGGCTTCCTCCGTCAATGCTTCCACTGGACGTAATAATGCATTCAGCATGCTTTGCACGGGTCAACATCTTCTGTTTGAATCTGCGACTCACGAGGGTTCGCGGTAGAGAATTGGGAGCGTCCATGCGAACCCACGTGTGCTGAAGGTCGTGCATATCAAATACGAAAGGGACTGATTTAGCCCGTTTGAGAGCGATTCCAATGTTGAGGGTGTCTGCATCATGACAGTACACCAATCCTGGCGGGTCGTTAAGGAGCGTCTCCCGGACTTGTCGATTGAATTTTTTGAGCCCGATCAGTGTCTTAATTCGTCCACCATAGGGTACCTTTCCAACACGATACCGCATGATTCGGACGCCGTTGTTGTTCTCGCTCAAAGGATGGGTCTCGGAACGGTCAAATGCATGGATGGTGACTCGATATCCAGCTCTGGCAAGCCAACTGGCCTGACGTAAAACTCTCGGGTCAGGAGCGCATGAATTGGTCACTACCATCGCCACTCGGACCATGACTTTGCGAGATCGTCCACCGCCATGAGGTGTTCCCTTGATTCATGTGGGGCAAAGCAATGCATTATGAGCGGGACGCGCATGGAATTCATTATACACCCATAGGGTGAGGTGATTCCAATGGTGGACCAACTTCCAAACCTTGGCCGAGAAGATGAGATGTTGAAGGCTATGGGCCTTCAAAATATGGAAGATTTGTTCGCCGACATTCCGGATGATGTCAGATTCAAAGGGCCCCTCCCGCTTCGGCCCCCGCAGTCTGAAGAAGAGATTCTTAGTGATGCACGCCGTCTTCTTGGAGCAAACATTGCAATGGGGAGTCGGACATCATTCTTAGGAGCCGGATTGTACAGGAATTACATTCCAGCATCGGTCTTTCAACTCGTCACACGGGGCGAATTCTTAACAGCCTACACACCATACCAGCCTGAAGTAAGCCAAGGGATGCTCCAAGCCATGTGGGAGTTTCAATCACTTATCTCTGAGTTGGTCGGACTTCCAATTGCAAACCTCTCATTGTATGATGGTTCCACAGCGGCTGCTGAAGCCTTGACATGTGCGGTCAGAGTCCACAACAGAAAAGCAGTTCAACCAAACACTGTTTATGTCTCATCTTTGACCCCTCCTGACAAACTGTCTGTGATGGAAAATTACTGCCAGGGGGCGGAGATCACCATCAAAACACTGGAGCACAACGCCGATGGAACCCTTAATCTTGATTCACTGAAGAAGGCCGCTGGTTCATGCGGAGTCTACCTCGAACAACCAAATCCACTTGGCGTCCTCGATGAAGGGCTGACGAAGACAAAAGAAATGATTGGAGAGCATACAGCACTGATTGTTGGAGCCCAGCCAGTCTCGCTCGGCATGGTTGAAGCACCGGGCCATTACGGGGCAGACATCGTCGTTGGGGAAGGGCAACCGCTTGGAAGCCCCGTTACTGCGGGTGGTCCTCTCTACGGGATTTTCGCCTGCAGCAAGCCTTACTTGCGTTTGATGCCCGGACGAATCGTAGGCCGCTCCATCGATGTAGATGGAAAAGAAGCGTACTGCCTCACCCTCTCCACTCGAGAGCAGCACATACGTCGTCATCGTGCAACCTCCAACATCTGCACCAATGAAACGCTGATTGCTTTGATGGGTGCAATGCACATGGCGCTGCTTGGACCCGAAGGGTTGCATGACCTGGCTTATCGTAACGCTGCTGCCTGCCAGAAAGCAAAGGAAACTTTGGCTGATACACCAGGGGTCCGAATCGTACATGACGCATCTCACTTCAACGAATTTGCAATTGAAATTGAAGGCTCAGCCGAAGCCTGTCTTGCCTACCTCGATGAGAATGGAATTATCGGTGGGTTTGACCTTGGGCGCTGGTACCCTTCCATCACCAATCAAATTCTCATTACCACAACCGACCAGACCACAGTGCAGGACATTGAAGCCTTGTCTGCTCAATTATCAATGTGGGCAAGCCATCAGGGGGTGAGTGCTTGAGTCATCTGTTCAATCACAACGGTGCTCCTAACACCGGTTACAGTCAACCTCCAAGCATTGAGACAGCGGTGAACCCATCCATTCCCGCAGGACTTGTTCGCCGACAACATGCCCGCTGGCCTCGTCTTTCTGAGCCCGAGATGGTCCGACATTATACTTGGCTCTCAAAGCGTAATTTCGGAATAGATACCGGCTTTTATCCACTCGGTTCCTGTACGATGAAGCACAATCCACGAGTGAACGAAGTCATTGCTCAACTGCCGGGTATTGCCGACATCCATCCTCATCAACCTGAACATCACCTCCAAGGACTTCTTTCGATCTATTATGAGATGCAACACATGCTTGAAGTGTGTGCAGGCATGGACCAAGTGACGCTCCAACCGGTCGCTGGTGCTCAGGGCGAATTCACTGCAGTTCGCTGCATTCAAGAGTACTTTAGACTGAAAGGGGACACAAAAAGAACCAAGGTCATCGTTCCTGATTCAGCCCACGGTACCAACCCAGCAAGTGCAGCAATGGCCGGTTTTGAAATCGTAGAAATCCCAAGTCGTGTTGACGGTCGCATCGACCTTGACGCCCTTCGGGCTGTTGCTGACGAAACCACTGCAGCCATGATGATCACCAATCCAAATACCCTCGGCCTGTTTGAAGCGGATATTTCCGAAGCAAGTCAAATCGTCCACGATGCAGGCGGACAAATGTACTACGATGGAGCTAACTTTAACGCCATTCTTGGAATCACTTCACCGGGACTGATGGGCTTTGATGCGGTTCACTTCAACCTCCACAAGACCTTCTCTCAACCGCACGGAGGCGGAGGGCCTGGGTCTGGACCGATTGGGGTCAAGGCGCATCTCGCCGAATTCTTACCAGGTCCGCTTGCCGACCGACGCGCACCAACCGCTGCTGAACAATCGACTGCTGTTGACGAGTTCTGGTACCATTGGAGGGAACCAGCCCACAGCATCGGCAAGGTTCAGCAATGGCACGGCAACGCTGGCGCAGTCATACGCTGCTGGGCTTACTACAGGCGTTACGGTTCAGGACTGACAACGATGTCGGAGCACGCTGTATTGAACGCTAACTACCTTCGTCACGCGATCCACAAGGCGGCTCGGGAAGAGGGCGTTGACCACCTGTTTGTGGACGGTGCAGAAACCGATGTAGCCAAGCACGAGTTCACGCTCTCAATGCAACCCGCCAAAGAGCAACTGGGTGTATCTGCTATGGACGTCGCTAAGGGATTGCTGGACCGAGGTTACATGGCGCCTACCGTTTACTTCCCGTTGGTTGTTCCGGAATGCATGATGATCGAACCGACCGAAACCGAGTCTAAGGACACGCTTGATACCTTTGCTCAGCACTTCGCAGAAGTGCTGAAAGTCGATGCTGAAACATTGCATGCAGCACCAACCACAACACCTGTACGTCGTGTTGATGAAGTCTATGCTGCTCGCAACCTCTGCCTTCGCCATCCCTTTGATGAGTGAAGGTCCGAAGCGAAAGTGCTAATGTAAAAAATCTCCAGCAGGACATATGGGCGTAGATGAACACCAGCGGATGGGCTGGGATTCTGTTCCTCCGAAGGGCGACTTTACCGCCACCTTGTTCCTTTTTGCTTGGGCCCTTCTACCCGTTGGTTTCATGGGAATGATGCTTCTCTTTCACAAGTTTGAATCCTTCAGGCTCCCCCTCTTGGCTGTGAGCGAGGCCTTGTTGCTGTTGACGTTTGCCAGTGGGTTCTCTCAAAGGAAGGGCAGCAAATACGATTCAAGGGTACAACTGGCCGGTGTGCTTCTTGGCGTCTCTGTGATGATTCTGGCGGTTCTCTATCTCGGTGAACTGTCACAATGGTGGTGGCTCGGATATGCATTTTGTATCGGTTCGGTTCCCTATCTTTTCATTGCCCTCAACGGTCTTGCAGCCTGTGACCATGAAGTTTATCAACGCCCATGGGAGGCTAAAGATTTGGTTCCAGTTGAGCGTTGTTTGTCAGGCTGGACTGTAATGTCCGCCCGTTGGAAAAGTGGAATAATGGCTTCGAAAACAATTGGGATGCGAACGGTGGTCATGTTCGGCAGTAGAGATGAGGATTTGTTGTTACTGAACATTGAACTTCTTGCTCCAAAAAGCGAAGAACTAGCCGAAGCTGATTGGGGCGTTCAGTGGGACGGTTTCTCCGCTACTTCATCCGGTAAAGATGCTGAAGAATGAAGCATTTTCTCCGTCCTCATCAAGAGGCATCTAAATGAACCACCCGCGCCGGCAGGGTAGCATGGATGTAACGATTCTACTCGGGTCCTCTTCGGACCTGCCCATTGCCCAAAAGTGTACTAAAATCTTGGAACTGTTTGATGTCCCATACCAATTGCGTGTGGCCTCCGCTCACCGGTCTCCCAAATTCGTGGAAGAAATCGTGGGGGATGCTTTGGACGACGGTTGTCAAATTTTCGTAGCCATGGCTGGACTTGCTGCGGCACTTCCGGGTGCAGTTGCAGCCCTAACCACCAAGCCTGTCATCGGCGTCCCATGCGGTGGAAAGGTCCCATTCGATTCACTTCTTTCCATCGCTCAATTGCCCCCTGGTGTTCCAGCAGCCACCGTTGGTGTTGACCGTGGAGACAATGCAGGCTATCTTGCCGTTCAGATGCTCGCTCTCATTCACCCCAAATATGCTGCTGCTTTGGAACAAAACAAACTGGACCAAATCGAGCGAGTTAAGGCCCAAGACCGTGATGTCAACGGCGGTGCCTGAAATGTTTGATACCGAGGAATTCATCTCAGAAAGTATTGAATCCCTCAAATCGACTATTGATGACATCGCCATTATCGCCTGCTCGGGTGGAGTAGATTCAACCGTAGCCGCAGTGATCGCAAGCCAAGCAGTCGGGGATTTGCTTCATTGCGTCTACGTTGACACCGGGTTCATGAGAAAAGATGAGACCGAACAAATCGAAGCCCTTCTCGAAGAGCAGGGGATTAACCTGGTTACTGTAAAGGCAGCAGACCGGTATTTTGAGGCGCTGGAAGGCGTCACCGAGCCTGAACAAAAGCGTAAGGTCATCGGTGAATTATTCATTCGTATTTTCGAGGACGAGCAGAAGAAATGTGGAGCTAAATATCTCGTTCAAGGAACCATTGCTCCCGACTGGATTGAATCCGGTGGTGGCGTCCGTGACACCATCAAATCCCACCACAACGTCGGTGGTCTTCCTGAAGACATGACCCTCACTGTTGTTGAGCCACTGCGTGATTTGTACAAAGACGAGGTCCGTGAATTGGCCCGACATCTCAACATTAACGTGGCTGAGCGCCAACCTTTCCCAGGCCCAGGCCTTGCTGTTCGTACACTCGGCGAACTCACACCTGAGCGTGTTGCGGTTGTACGGGAGGCGTGCGCCATCGTTGAAGAGGAATTTGAAGCTGCTGCGGAGCGTGGTGAAATGGAAATTCCGTGGCAGTACTTCGCTGCTCTCTTGCCGGTTCGCAGTGTCGGTGTTCACGGAGACGTACGGGCATACGGTGAGACCATCGTCGTACGTGCGGTCCAATCCATGGACGGAATGTCCGCCCGTTATTCGGAGATACCCCACAACATCCTTCAGAAGATCAGCACTCGGATTACAAACACCGTTAAGGGTGCAGTGAATCGTGTTGTCTACGATATTACCCACAAACCTCCGGGTACCATCGAGTGGGAATAATCCCCTCCGCACAGTTTTTGGTTTCCTTTTGGTCCATTCTTTGGAAAACCTTTGTTCTTCAATCTCACAGACACAGTCACAAAATGCCAGAGGTCGATGATAACCCCTTCCAACACCCACGCATGAGGGGCCTGTCGCTTGGGTAGGCAGTGTACTGGGGGACTGAACACCCATTGTACTCCTCCATAATGTCTAGAGGGGTTTGACAGAACCCTTGCGATTTCTTGGAAATGATATGTCGCTACTCTTGATTTTGATCATTGAGAACAGAGTCTGCGATGACTCGAATGTCTGTGTTCCATTGAGTAAATTCCGGCATATCCAACGGTTCGACACCATGAACTGCATGAAGCCATATGAGTGTGCCAGTATCGATCATGATTTGGCCAGCGTGCCCCTTTGCATCGGTAAACACAGAAGTCTGCTTAGGCCCTTGCAACTGCTCTATGTCGCCTTCAAGTTCTCCTGCTTCAAACATCTCACGCAACTCGTAAGCCACTGCTCCGTGATGGAAGGTAAATATCTCGTTGTTTGGGAAGTCTACACTGAGGTCCTGTGAGAGGTTTACCCAATACGGCAAGATGTCGAGTGTTGAGTTCGTTGCGTACTCGCTTGCATTCTCGTAGTCTCCAGGGAAATCCTTCCACGGCATAGACAGCCCAATTCGGATATCGGGGTTCTGCTCCACCGCGTAGGAGGTGAAATTGTGGATGGCTTCGTCGGTGAAGTTACTGATTCCCGGTTCCTGTCCTATGAATTCGAGACTGCAACAGATCATAATCAACACATCAATCTCTCCTGTATCCAGGTAATCCTTGATGTTTTCACGGTGGCCGTTGTCATTCCATAATGCATCGGGGGCACCTGAAGTACCTCCACTGAATTCAATGAATTGCGAGTGGTTCGTAAATCCAGCAGTGTGTGCATAATCCTGCAGTGCTTGTGCAAAAATACGTCCAAAACTATGGCCGATGTAAAGGACATTGTAGTCTTCAGCGTTAACTTCTTCTGGCGGCCCCATGTCCCCTTTATCACCATCATTATTCTCGTCATTCTGGTCATTCTCACCATTACCTCGGCCCGAGCCTAAACAACCCGACAATGACACCATTAAAATCAAAAAAACGGTCATAAACACGGTATTCTTGTTCATGAATCTTCTACTAACCGTTCGTATATGGAACTTCTGT
>JGI20157J14317_10000627_pt1 | contig 35983 bp, 14 predicted proteins | sample COG_07_FD_14317 | JGI IMG/M metagenome (IMG submission 14317)
GTCGTCCTTCAATACGACCTGTTCTACCGTTAATTCTTAGACCTCTTGCGAAGTACTGGTTATTCAATTCATCAGCACCTGACCAACGAATACGACCACCGTTTTCATTGAGTACCGAAGCAATCGCCGATATAGCAGCACCTAAGTTTCTGAAGTTCAGAGGTAATGCGTTTCTGTTAACACCAGCAGATGCACCGTTGAACTGGTGAGCAATGGATTCAACCAATGATCCGAAGATCAATGTTTCAGGTCTTAAAACGTTATCCTTAAGACAATCGTTGAATAATCCATTAATCATTGCTGTATGTTCAGCATCAGGCGATAGATTAGTCACAATGTAATCTCTCATACGATCCCAAGATCCAACAAACGCGTCCAATAGAGTTGTATCATTGGTTCCTTCTAAGGTCCAAGCGGATCCATTCCAATAATATATATCTCCGGCGAAGTTACTTACTGTAAGATCTGTAGCAACAATATAAGCATAATTAGGTTTCATTCCAGTAATACTACTTAGATCTGCGAATGTATTAACCGATCCTTTGTATTTCAGTCCTTGCATTTGTGGATTGAATACTGGGAATACATGGGTTCCGTCATAGTTAAAGAATGAAGCAGTAAACGTTCTTACAGCATTCTGAGAACCATTATCACTATATGATGGCTGAGGAATATCTGGGTTAAACTTATCGTAAGCAAAGTCATTATAAACAGCGGTTAATAAGTTTCTTGCATCCCTTCTTGTTAAGTTAGCATCAATGAAGTTGTAAGCAGCGTTAACGTGTCTTACAGTATCTTTCTGTAATGATGATCTTCTTTGTCCAATAATGTTTTGAGCATCTATGAACGTAGCCGAACTTGCGATTGTATAATTAGGTTCTTCCAATACAGGTAAGTACTTAGTATCATTATACAGTTGAGTATTATAGAAGATATTAGCAAGTTCTTCAACCTTCTTACTTTCAACTGAAGTTGCGATTTCACCAAGTATTTTTTGACCTGGGTATTCACCTATTACGATATCTTTACAAATTCTACCTAATTGACGATATGATTTTGCAGTTGGTATTCTTTGATCTTCAGGCAATCTGTAAATTTGATTCCAGAAGTAGAAATCAGCATTCCATCTCGAAGCACTATTACCACCGAAGTTCAAGTCGAAGCTGAATGCATCAAGTAAGAATCCTGTATCTCTTCTACATTTTGCTTTGTTGTAATCAAGTACATTGAAGTTACTGTTGATATATTCAGTTACATCAGAAGCAAGTTCCTCTGTATTATTAACAAGCTTATTAGCAGCGGCTGTTAATTCAGCATCCATCCAAGTAGCTGTTGAATATGGTCTTTCCATTTCATCAGTATCATCAGCTCTTACAACCTGTTCAATCACTCCTACTAAGTCATGTACCTTTGTACCTTCGAGAGCAGTTGCAGCAGTACCAACAGTATTCTGTGGAGTTAATGTATATGTACTTGCGTTAGTAACCGGTGTTTCTTGAACAACCTGCTCAACGATATCTCCAAGCAATTGTAGTATATCTGCATATTGAGTTTTAGTATCTACAGGAAGTACTGATACTCCATTCTCGAAGTATATACCTGCTGATTGTAATGTAGCAAAGTTGGTATCGTGTTGAACATCATGAGAGATTGCATCAAGAACATATCCGATATCTCTTCTACATTTTGCTTCAGGGAAACTTAACGCGTTATGAGTATTTGATAGGTATGTAATTACAGCTTCTGCCCATAGAGCGGATTTTCTTTCTACAACCTCTTTGGCAGTAATATAGTTTTCGCCCATCCAAGTTTGTAATACATCAATACGATCAGGTATTGTGTTTCTTGTTTCAATACTATCATCAACCGCGTTAGCAACAATCTCTACAAGTTTTCTTGCAGCTATACAAGTATTTGGATTTGCACCATGTAATGTCATATCCTGAGCAACAGTTGCTTGATATGAAGGTAAGCCATTCCAGTATTCGTATTTAGTTACGATATCGCCTGTGTAGTATTTTCCTACTCTTGGGAACAACTTAGTTGTAATATCCTTACCACCAACAACATGTTCAACAATTTTTGCTAGGTGTAAGAATGCATCTCTTGTACCCATTCTTTGTTCGATTTGTAATCCAGTATTTACAGCATTCTCAAAATACATTCCTGCAGTTTGAACAGATGCCGCATTTCCACCGTATTGAATATCGTGACAAAGCGCATCAAGAATATAACCTGTATCTCTTCGACATTTTGTTTCACTGTAAGGTAGTACCTGGAAGAACTCTGAAAGATGAGCAAGTAACTGTGTATTTACAGAATCCTTAATTCCTTCGAGTGCATTATAAGCAGCGGTTGCTTCAGCACCCCATACTGCGTTTGTTTCATCAGGCATTACAACCTTAGGAGCAAGTAATAATGTATTGTCTCTAATTGCGTTAGCAACAATATCAAATAAACCTTCTACTTCAGCAGATACCGCAGCCTGAGCCGATCCACCCGCGAACGATTGAGTTTGAGCATTGCCTGCTGATTTCAATCCAGCAATATCAGTATCTAAACAAATAAGTTCAGCACAATCACCGATATGAGCAAATGCAGCAGCCGTTGGTTCTCTTTGATCTGCAGGTAATACTGATACCGCATTCTCGAAGTAAAGTTTTGCATCGTTTAGTGTTGAGAAGTTTCCACCGTATTGAGCGTCAGCAGCAACAGCATCAATTAAGTATCCTAGATCTCTTTCACATTTTGCTACATCGTAACTATGTGAAGGTCTGTTGGCAGCAAGCCATGCTGTAATCTCTGCCTGTAAGAATACTTTATTATTCTGTAATTGAGATCTTGCATTAATCCTTTCAACTGAAGGTGAAGTATTTGTATAAACAAGAGCATCAGCAGCTGTTCGACCATTTGCCATAATGTCAATGATTTCATTAAATGCAGCTTCAGCTCTAAGTTTCATTGCTCCGCTAGTGATAGCTTTAATTGCCTTATCTCTTGCGAACTCAATTCCTTTAATTGTTTCTGTTAACTGTTCGTTAATAACTTTGTTAGTACCTGCAGTTTCAATTCTATATGCAACACCGTTAAATATCGCAGATTGATTGCCGCCTGTTAATACATCAGTCTTAACAGCATCAATTAACATACCAACATCTCTCTTACATTTGTCACCGTCAAATACGTAGTAACGATCTTTGAGGTATCCTTGTAATTCTTCGATGATGAAGTCTCTGTTTCTTACAATTTGCTTTCTTGCCAATGTTCTATTAGGATCAAAGGAAGCTTTAATCACTGTTGGCATTTCAGCGTCTTCGATATTAGTCTTATCAATTAAATTAGATACTGAGTAAATTAATTGTGCAACTTCTCCAGNCTTAGCAACACTTGNCGCAGTTCCATCTGTAATATGATATGGACCCATACCAATTGCATCTGCATCAGCAGTTACGAATGTATGTGGTTGTTGTCCTGAACCGCCTGTTCCTACATTCATTGAAATCGTAGTTGCAGTTGTAGCAATAATTTTAACTGGCTTATTGTAATAAGGATGATGTTTCTGTGGTGAAGTATGGTTAGCAGCACCTGAACCCATATCACAACTGAATGTTACGCCGTTTGGTTTTAGATATACTTCAGCATTAACATCAAGACTATGAGCACCAATATCAGCAACGTAAATTCCTGTAGCAGGATCGTATGTCGCAGTTGAAACTCCGAATGTTGGATAAGATGAAGTTTGTTGCGTTCCGGCAGCAACCGGTGCAGCTATTGAACCAAGACGATTAAACGCAAGCTTAGTTGCGGCACGCTGTTCATAAGGCAATACATTGATTGCTTCTCTTAAACCTGAAACGTTAGCTGTATCTTCATAATTGGATAATGTTTTAAATTGTCCTTTTACTTCAATTGGCAATACGTTAGTTGAACGTTGCTGTTCGTAATCAGCAGAAGTTGTATCGAATCTTCTGAAGTAATAATCAAATACTTCTAATGTATTTTCATTTCCGCCGTATTCAATATCTCTACTGATTGCATCAACCATAAGGCCGATATCACGTTCACAAACTTCTTTTGCGTAAGGTAATCCGTTATGTTCATCTCTGAGGTAATCAATTACTGCTTCTGAAAGATTCTCTGTCATTCCATCAATTGCAGCATGAGCATCAATCATGGCAGTTTCAACAGCAGGTTCAATATATGCAGGCAAGTATTCTAATGTATCATCACTGATTACTTGAGTTACGATATTAACTCTATCTCTTGCCAAGTTAGCAACTTCAATTCCGTAGTCAGTTCCTGAATCATCTTGAGCTTGTGCATTACCTGATGTAGGAGTAATTGTAATGTCTCTAACAATATTCCAAACTACTTCAGCAATATGTTCCCAAACCTTAACGGTTGGTAACTTTTGATCTTCAGGTAATACTGACATTGCNTTTTCAAAATACAATCTTGCGAAGTTAACTGAACATGTATTTCCACCAAACTTAACATCTTGTATTAAACCATCAACAAGATAACCTGTATCTCTNTCACAAGCAGCAGTATCATAAGTTAGTGATGGGAATTCACTAGCAATATAAGCAGTAGTTTCAGCAACAATAAATGCTCTGTTTAGAATCAGTTGATTACCTGCATCATTGTGATTATTACTTAATGCAGCATTAGAACCCCATTGTTTTGTACCAATGTTTGCAGCGCCATTTTGCATTATATCAATGATCTTATCAAAATGTTGATTCGTTCTTGTTAACGCAGCTCCAGTTACCGCAGGATCTGCTGCAACTTTTGATTTAAGGAAATTGATTGCCGCAACTGTTTCAACTAACTGTTCGTCAATAACTCTGTTAGCACCTACAGAACCGGTTCTATATCCTAGACCCATGAACTGAGAGTTCCAAGTTGAGTTTGTTGCCATATCACGTCTTACAGCATCAAGAATGAATCCTGAATCTCTTGAACATTTTTCTCCGTTAAATACAAAGAAGTTTTGGTCAAGATAAGCAGAAACATCTTTTGCCAAGAATTCTTTGTTCTGTTGTAATTGTTCTCTTGCGTATTGACCTTGTGAATTGTAAGTAACCTTAGTTACCGCATCCTTAGTTACACTTACGAATGTATGAACTCCACCTGAAGTTGCACCAAGGTTAACAGTTATGTCATTACCATTAACAGCAGTGATTCTCATCGGCGTCATGTAATTTACATCGCCTTTTCTTGGGTATGAATGTTCTGTTGCATCACCGTCTTGTGAACAGGTAAATGTGAAACTGTATGGAGCAAACTCAATATAATCTTCTGTAGTTAAACCATGACCTGCCTTTAATGTAATAACACTTTCACCAGTTCCCGGTACAAAAGTAGCAGTGATTGGAGTAAAGTGTTGAACATGGGAAGCAGGATCCGTAAAGAATAATCCGTCTGTATCAATTGCTCCAACATCCGCTCTAACAAACGTATGAGTACCACCAGTACCTGTACCGATGTTCATTGTAATTGTATCGGCAGTAACACCAGTCAGTCTTACAGGTGTCTTATATGCAGGATGGTGAGCAGCTGGTGCAGCGTGTTCTGTAATACCGCCATCTAAAGTACAAGTAAAGATAACTGAATTTGGTTTAATAACAATCGTATCACCAGCAACTAAATTGTGTTTTCCGATACTTGCTGTAAACTCTCCGGTAACTGCATTGTAAGTTGCATCGTATGGAGTATATGTTGAATTGTACTTAGCAGTTTTAACACTGTCCGATGTAGCCGAAACAAATGTATGAGCAGAAGTATCAGTACTTGTACCTACATTAACTGTAAACGTTGTGGCTGTTGTTTGTGCAACAACGACTGGCTTCTTGTATGCAGGATGATTTCTTGTTCCTTTAATTGCACCAGTAACAGCAGATACAAAAGTATGAACTCCGCCACCGTTAGCAACCGCTCCAACATTAGTACCAATTACGTTTCCATTTACAGAAGTAATTTTAACAGCTTTCTTATAGAAAGGATGATGTGGTTCAGGTGCAGAGTGTTGAGTTGCATTGTCGTCGATAGCACAAGTAAATGTAATACCGCGAGTTGCGAATTCAATCTCATCGCCTACTCTCAATTTATGAGCACCAATATCCGCTGTAAATTCACCGGTTGCTGGATCGTAACTTGCTGTACTTGGAGTAAAGTTAGTTACTGTTTGAGTTGGGTAAGTATGTTGAGTTGCATTTCCATCTAATAGACAAGTAAATGTTAAACTATCAGGCGCAAGTAATACTTCCTCTCCGACTTGTAAATCGTGAGCACCAATTGTAATTTCTGATAAACCAGTTACAGGGTCATAAGTAGCATTGGATGGAGTATAGATCTTATTACCAGAATTTAATATATTTTTAACTTTATTAATATTCTCAGTTGCTCTATGTCTTGATGCTTCATCAGATAACGCCTTGACTTCAGTAATTGAATTAGCAGCTGCAGAAACAAACGTATGTGGATATTGTCCTGTTCCACCTGTACCTACGTTCATTATAATAGTTTTGGCAGTTACTGCTTCAATTGGGCAAGGGTGATTAAAGTATGGATGATGTGCAGCAGGTACAGAATCATTTTGAACTCCGCTTCCTGTATCACAACTAAATACAATACCACCATCAGAGAATCTTACATAATCTCCAGGTAATAAACTGTGTTGACCAATTGTTGCTTCAAACTTTCCAGTAGCAGGATCGTAAGTAGCAGTTGTTGGTGTAAATTGAGCACCAGGTGTTGTACTAATTAATTCTTGCTTCAACGTTTCCATTGATCCTAGAGTTTCTACTAACTGATTATTAATAACATTATCAGCAAGTGTAGTACCGGCTCTGTAAGCAATACCTGTTTGAATTGCGTTATAGTTTGAACCTGTTAGAACATCTCTTTCAACTGCAGGCAATATGTATTGTGTTACATCTCTACGACACTTATTAGAATCATATCTGTAATAAGTAGATTCAATATAACCTTCAATCATATCTTGAATGAATTCTTTATTTGCTTGTAATTGCTTTCTTGCATTTCTCTTATTAACAGAAATATCAGTAGAATCACTCCACTTAATATCATCTCCTAAAATAGATACTGCATTAGGTAAAGCTTCAACAAATGTATGATCATCAACGATTGCTGATTTACCAACATTAATTGTAATTGATCTGTAGTTAGATCCTATAACTTCAACCGGTGTTCCTGCGGCTGGGTCAGAAGCTCTTGGGTAACCAGTTCTTTTTACATTGTTATCTCTATCACAAGTAAATACCAATCCACCTGTTTTTAATAATACATAACGACCTGCAGATAATCCATGTCCTGCTGTTAGTGCGTTAGGTGTTGCCGAAACAAATGTATGAGGTACTTGACCTGTTCCACCTGTACCAACATTCATTCTAATCGTTGTAGGTGATGTACCTATGATTGGACATGGTTTGTTATAGTAAGGGTGGTGAGCCTGTGGTGATGAATGATTAGCAACACCTGAACCCATATTACAACTGAATACGATACTTTCAGGTTTGAACCATATATGATCACCAACGTCGAGTGTATGTGAACCCACAGTTGCTTCCATGATTCCTGTAGCAGGGTCGTAAGTAGCATCGGTCACTGTAAGGTTCGTTGTTTTGCCGAGTGTGATAACTGATAAACCAGTTTCTGGGTCATAAGTTGCGGCAGTAGGAGTAAACTGTTTTCCTTTATTCTGTAGAATTTCTAAAATATTGTCATAAGCATCATCAAGACGATCAGAAGCAATATATGAATCACCATCAACTAATTCGTTGGTCTGATCTTTTAATCTTTCGTATGCTGCAACTGTTTCATTGTTCTGATTTTCCATAACAGTTTTTGCAGCAGCCATGTAATATGCACGACCTGCAGTTACTGAGTTATAGTTTGTGTCGAACAACATGTCGTTCTTAACAGCAGGAATAATATAATCAGATACATCACGACGACAAGCTTTGCTATCGTAAGCATAGAACTCATCGTTGTTCTCAATCCAATCAATTAAATCCGTTGTTATTAAATCTTTGTTATCTTGTAAAAGATGTCTAGCCGCGGTATAAGGAACAGTAGTATCTTGCCATATAATCGGGTTGATGTTCTCTTCACCGTACTCTAATACATTTAGAAGTTCCCCAAAGGACGTTTCAATACGTTGGTTGATTTCAGGGTTCGCGTTAACAAATACTTCTTTTGTTCTATCTCTTAAGTATTCTAATGAACCTTTTGTTTCTTCTAACTGCTCTCCAGGTACAACATAACTGATAGGTGATCTATAAGTAATACCACCTAAACGACCCCAATAGTTTGTATCAAGTGCAAGATCGTATCCTGTACCATCAAGTACAATACCTGAGTCTCTTAAACATTTTTCTGAATCATATTCTTGATAACCTAATCCACCATTTGCTGAATTGGCTGTTAGGTAATCTACAACATCTTCAATAATAACATCGCTTGAATAATCAATTGATTCGGCAAACGCAGTATTACCAATAATATTTACTGCTGTTGCTTTTGGAGCAAAGAACTCGGTTGTTCCTTTTGCTCTCATTGATATATCACCGAACTGAGTACCTGAGTTGTTCAATGTCATCTGACCACCGTTCAAGGCATAGAATGCACAACGAACGAAGATTGACAATGAACCAATACCGTTAACACCAGCACCGTCTCTAGCAACATATCCTAAACCGTTTTGAGTACGAGGTGTGAAACCAAAACAAAGTACGTATGTATATAATGAATCGGTATCAAGTACTCTTCTATCTGCAAGTACACAACCACCACCACGACCTACCGCTCTGTTAGGGAAGTCGTCAATTCCGATTGACTGAACAACACCTGTACCACCAGATTCTGAAGTTACTGTATCTCCAACCTTAAATCCTTGACCGTTCTTAAGGTTACGAACTCTGATTGTTCTTAATTGATTAATATCTCCAGGTACAGTTCCTTTGAGTGCATCTAATGAATCATCCCAAGATAAGTAACCTACAGCACCAGATGAGAATACAATTTCATCATCAAGTTTCCATAAACTGTTAATTGGATTAATATCATTACCAGTAATACCAGCTTCAAGTACAAATGTTTGACCAAGGTCAGCAAGAGTACCTTTTGAATTATAAGGATTGAGAGGTGGTTCAACATCTTGACGTAAGAAGTTAGATAACTGAGTACTATCTCTTAAGTAAGGTGAACGTAATAGTTTAGCACCTGGTCGATAAGCAATCGCAAATCCACCTTCTGGGAAGTCAAAGTTATCAACCTTAAAGTTCTGATAACCGAATCCTTGAACATAACAACCAGAACCAACTAAGACTCCGTTATTGTTTTCGTATCCAGGAAGCATTTCAATAACAGTTGCATACTGACCTGCAGTTGATGTCATTGAACAATCATCAGGCAACATCAAGTTACCTTTTGTATAATAAGTTCCTGGTCCTACTGAAATATGAACAGCATTGTTAATTGCGTTACGATTTAATTCGCCGCCTGCTTTTTCTAAACAAAGTTCAAACGCTCTTTCCAATGTTCTTACAGGTTGTAATTGAGTACCTGGGTTTTTATCATCACCTGAACCTGCATCAACATGTACTTTAAGTGCTTGTGCTGTTTTCTTTGATACTTCAGAGAATAATTGTCCGAAGTTAATTTGTTCTGTATCACCTGTCTTTTCGTTACGAATTGCGAAATATGATTCGTCATCAATTGGAGCTTCAAATTTATCAGGAAGATCCATGTCGAAGTCGACAAGTTTAGATTTATTAATTGTACCGCCTTCGAATGTTGACTCAGATATTCCACCATTCTCGAATGTAGAATTCTCAGCCGAAAGGCCATCAGCAGATGAACTGCGGATTTGCATATTCGTTGATACAACACTATCCATTGAACCTGTAAAGGTACTATCAACAATTACACTATCAGAAATTGTAGAATCATCAATTGTTGAATTTGTTAGAGTTACATTATTACCTGTACCGTCATTAAATTCAGATTGTGTTATAACAATATTATTGGCAGTAGAATCTTCAATTGTTCCATCAGAGAAATCAGAATTAATAATTGTCGCATTATCAATATCACCATCTGTATAAGTGGCATTGGTAATATCGGTACCATCCATCGTTCCGTTTTCAATATCGGAATCTGATATATCACCTACATTAAATTCAGATGCTGTTATGATAACATTATTTGCAGTGGAATCATTAATTGCTGAATCATTAATTGTTGAGTTAGTCATTACAACATTATTTGCTGTACTGTCATTTAACTCTGAACTTGTTATGACAACGTTATTAGCTTCACTATCAAATAATCTTGAAGATGTAATCGTTACATTGTTAGCAGTACTATCATTTAGTTCTGAACTTGTAATAACAAAGTCGTTGGCAGTTCCACCAAGCAAGTCGGTATTTGTGAATACGTTATTATTACCAGTACCTTCTGAGAAATCAGAGAATGTAATCGTTACATTGTTGGCAGTAGAATCAAAGATCTCACCATCACTGAAAGATGAAGAACCAATTGTAATATTGTTNGCGACCGAGTTGGTCATGACTGTGTCGTCGATTGTACCACGAGCAAACGATGTATCTTCGATTACAGAATTATCAATCTCGACATTATTAAGACGTGAGTCACGCATAATAACACCAGAGATATTACCTCCCGTGATCGTAATCCTAGANAAGATTTCATATTGAATTGCTTCAACTAATTCTNNNCTAGTAATATTACTTGTACCGTCGTCTCCTTGGACAAGGTTGACAATAACGAACAGGTCTTCTGTTCTGGTATTGGCACCAGTAATCGGAGGTAGTTCTGAAATTTTTGCCATCTTTAGTCTTTTCCTTGTGGTATTACCTTATTATTTATAAGTATAATACTCAATTACTCTTTGTTATGAAGCATGTTTTCTAAAACATTTACTTTTTCACTCAAATCTTTTATTGCATTTATAAGCAATGGCACTAATTGTTGGTATCTAACTGCTTTGTAGGTACCTTCTTCCATTTCAATATCATAGACTACTTCAGGAACTATCTCTTCGAGCTCTTGAGCAATAACACCAGGATGCGTATCCTGAGGTCCGTCTTTATAGTTAAACGTATATGTCTTTATCTGTTCAATTGTTTCCAAACCTTTTTCAAGAGGTTTAATATTTTCTTTTAATCTTTCGTCAGAGAAGGAACCTTTTGATGTTAAGTCTCCTACAGTTACTATGCTACCTGTGTCTCCATTAATCTCAACTGTCTTAGTTGATCCACCCGTAAAATATGTAGATGTATTTAAACTTACATCATGATGATAGGTTTTGTTTCCGCCGTTAGAAACATAATTGTATGTATCGCCAAAAGTATAGATTGCACTATACACATTCATGTTTGCCGCAAAATCAACAAGCCTATTATCTGTACCAGCGACTTTATTGTTTATTCTTAAATAAGTAGTACTACCTGATGTCCTACCTTCTATAAAGGCATAGTTATCATCATCAATATAAGCTCCTGTAGCAATAAACTCATTACCTTTATAAGTATTAAGTTCACCATCTCCATCAAATGATATAACACCTGCGGCAGAAAGGTTAATACCGTCTCCACCAGAAAATGCAGCCCTTGCTCTTACATCTGTATAGTATAAGTTACTTGAACCTTCGGAAATATCATCGGTACTTAAACCGCCTCCGCCTGCACCAATTGATAAAGTATTAACTGTTAACGTACCAGTAACGACAGCATCAGGAACTGTTAATGTACCTGCGGTTGATAATTTAAATTTAGGATCGCCCGTTCCTGTATCAATAATAAAGGCACCTGGGTTTGCGTTTTCTAATCCAACATCCCATGATAGTGAACCTGTAGAATATCTTGTTTGAGGACCAGCTCCAAATAAGAATGTACTTGTAATTTGAGTTGAGCCCGTTACCTTTAAAGGACTAACAAAATTAACATCAGCGTTACTCGTAACGGATGCAATTGTATCTGTTGATATTCTAGTGGATCCAATAATGTTTGCTGCTGTAAAAGAACCAGTAATCGTAGCACTACCTGCCGTGGTGTCTCCACCCGGTGATGCAGTTACTACATTTTCAGCAAGTGCTTCAACAATGTCATTGGTTTTATTTAACCAATTCTGGAATGTTTGACTTGTGTTTATTTCACCTAAGTTAATAGCCATTTATTTTTCTTCCAATTTTTCAATTCTTTGGTAAATATCAAGAATACTTTGTTTAATTTCGAGTAAGTCATTTTGTATCCTATCTACCTTGCGATAAAAATTCCTTTCTACCTTATATTTATTGAGAGCGGCGGCATCAGTATTGAGAATTGCGCCTGATGTTTGGTCTCTGTTAATATTACTCATGGTTTTATTTCCTATGTCAACGCAATTCCACGGTAGTCCGCTAAGGTAGGTACGTTATGAATATTTGGAGATATCATGTCTATACGTATTTGGAATCTCTTGAATCCTTCAAACGCTCCACTCTGGCTTGTATAAGCAAATGCACCACTAGGAACTGTTCCTGTTTTGTTTGCATCTGCGATTCTATATTTAAATTCTTTGTAATCACCTATATTTGAAATTGATGAATAAGATCCAACTCCTTCAAATAATTCCAACTCAGTCCAATCTAATGTATCAAAGCCATCACTATCATAAGCGTTTTGAGCCTTAATATAAATTTTAATATCTGTTCCTGTTGGACGATATGCAGAAAGAATTAAATTGAAATCTTCAGCATCAAGATCTTCTGCCAATTCAATCTTCTTACTAATATATTTTGCGGTAGTGTCAGCTGAATTCGTAACCTTGTATTGATATGCAATAAGTTTAGAAGATTCAATATCAATGAACGGAGTAGATGTAACTTTACCATCGTTTGTTAAACCGATGTTTAATTCGAAAGCTTTTGTTCCAGTCGGATCATTAGATTTACTATAAAGAATTACACCTTTCTCTGTAAAGTAATTGTTATCATTAAACTGCATTGGCTTTAAATAAGTGCTTGATACATTATCAGGAGGTACAAATGTACCACTTAATAAAGTTCTTGAAGATGCATCGTTTGCTTTCATAATCATAGGTTGAATATAACTTAGATTAATATCGTTAATAGCAGAAACGTTTGCTGAACTATTACTATCAAGACCTTTAATTAATGCACCAACATTAAATAGTTTTGTTGAGGTTGCAGAAGAATGGGCAAGATGACATTCGTAAGGATTTCTTTGCACGTCATATAAATCCAATTCACCAGCAACGACAGGTAAATGAGTACCACCACCTGAACTTACTGTAGGTGTTTCCAATACAATAGTTGTTGAATTTGTGACTTCGGCAATCTTATGTATTTCAATTTTACCAGAAACGATAGTTTTAATATAATCTCCAGCAGCATAAACAGAATCTAATCCTGTACCTGTTAAAGTTTTATTTCCTGCTGTTGTAATTGATGTATCGGCAGGAGTTGAACCATCTTGATAAATTAATTCACCTGGTGTAAATCGACCAGTGATATTATTTAATGTTAAGAATTCGTGATTTGCGTTTGTTAACTTAACAGTACCTGATGAAGAATTAAAGTTATGTCTTCTTACTGTAAATTTAATATCTTCGTCTTGATAAGATGACCAAGCAGAGTTGTTAGTAGATGTAAATAGAACACCATCACCCCAATCCTGAGTAATAGCAGAACCTTTTGTATCTCCTGGTGTTAAATCAACTCCACCAACTTTAGAAGTATAAATTAAATAGTTAGGATCAGAAGCATCAGGCTGTACTACAACTGCATATTCTTTTTCTGTGTCCAATCTTACAGGTGCTTCAAAAGTAAATGTTGTTGCTGCAGAAGCATCATCAGAAACAGATACATCAGCAGGTAATTTATGAACATTTGCGAAAGGCAAAATTCTGTTTGTTGGATATCCGTTTACAACTTCTCTGATCTGTAATGATACACCATTTAATGGAGCAGCATCGTTACCACCTGCTACACCTTGAGTAGGTTTACGACGGAAGAATACATCAATATCAGATAAGTAAATTGAATTAGAGCCTGCACCCATACCTTTCTTAACAAAGAATGTTTGTGCTAATGGATCTCTACCTCGAATACGTCGAGCAACGTTTCTTGTTGTCGTTGTTGTATTTACATCAAATGTTGGAGATCTTGTAGAAGTTGTTAAACTTGTTTTCTCAACACTGAAGTTATATGCTCTGTATGTAACGAATCCTTTTGAAGTAGAAGCAGAATCAATACTGTTATATGCAGCTACATCGGCAATTTCCATTACTCTATCACCTACATAGAATGTTTCAGCGGGTAAGTGGAATACAGCTCTTAATACACCGTTTGCATCTGTTGATACGGCAGCTCCTTTATTTCCAAACCTTCCTACTTCACCAACTGAATCAGCTGTATTTGAACCAGGCATTACATGTGCATTTACATCAACACCATCAAAGAAGAAGTAATGTCTTTGATTAGGTCTTAATCCTGACATATAAATTTTGATATCTCTTGATGCCATAAATGGTTGGAATCTAAAGTCAGAAACAAATTCACCAACAAAGTTTGTTGTTGTTGATGAGCTATCTATTTCAATTTGACTTGAAGCAGTTGTGATAGTTGTTGTTTCAATACCAGCTCCACGTCTTCTTCGTCTTCTAGCTGCATCAGGTTCAAAAGCTGTAGTGACCGTTGTATCAGTCATAGGCAAGAATGGTTGAATGTCATCAATGAATTCTTGGAAAGGAGTAGTTAAATCTATATCAATAGAAGCAGGATTAACTGTTGTATCATAAGCAGCATCGTAAGGTGGAGATATAACTCCATCACCTACATACTTATAGAAGTTAGAAACACAATTTCTAAAATTAGAAGCGTATGGTTGTTTAATCACTTCAACATTTGAATCTCTACCAATTACACCAACCTTTGCGTCAGATGTACTTGGGAAGATAGATGAACCTGAAGCTGAATCATAAATTAAATCCAATGCAAATGTTTTTACAGAAGGAGTTAAAATCTTTTGATTAAATGGTACAGCTGCATTAAATTGTGGATGTCCAATTTCAGATAGAGATAAGTTATTAAATGGATCTACAATAAATCCATTCTTAAATCTATTTAAACCATTCTCATCTCTAACAATTAAGTTATCAGTTTCTGATTCTAATTGATTCAATGAAATATAGTATGCCATGTTATCAATCTTCTTCTCAAGACTGTGCATATCTTTCATTGTGTAATTTTTAATACCAGTTGCTTTTGGTTTGATTGCGTAATCATTCTTACGAAGAACATCAGCTTGTTTCTTAGACAATGCAGGATATGTTGGAATTTCAACATTTGCGATTGCTAATTGATCTCCTGATAGTTTTGGTGGAGCAGCGCGTTTTTGTTCTTCACCTTTAATTAAAACAATCTCACCATAAGAATCACAAGCAATTGTATCTATTCTTGTAAGGTAATGTTCTATGTCTGTTTGTAATGACTGTTGAGCAGCAGGAACAAGTGGGGCACCTTTGTTTGTAAAGGATATTGTATTAAACCCAACTTGTTGAGTAATCGTTGGAGCAGCACCTACTGATGCTGTATAATTTGCTGCAGCATCTTTATTTACGTGGGCTCTGAAATCAAAGCAATCTCTTAAGTTAAATACTTGACCTGATTCTGATACATATGAAGGAATATCATATCTTTGTAAAGTATTAGGATAACTATTAATTGTAAAGAAGTAAGAACCTGTAGAATTATTTACTTCAAAACATTTTAGATTGACTGTCATTAGACCACTTGGTTCTGGTCGACCTTCAATATATTCTACATAAGATAAATCATAATAAGTATCTTTTTGATTTTCTCTTAATCTAAAGCTGTTTGTAAAATCTTCGCCTGTTGAATCTGTAATACTTACAATCTTAAATACATCAGGGAATCCTAAACTATATTTAGTTGTGACGTTTGAGTAATTAAATTTAATAAAAGTATCACGTTCAGTTTTGGAATACGGAGAAATACCACCTGATGAACCAACCTGTCTTTTATTATAAAATACTTCTACAGATCCACTTAAACCTGAATCACAAACAATATTAAGTTGTGAATTGTTTAACGCTGTAGTTGTACTTATAACAGGATAAGTAGTTCCAGCCTGGTTAACTCTGATATCATCATTAAGACAATTGAAGTCTTCGCCGGGTCCTGCAGTTAATGTGATTGTTCCTGTTGTTGCTGTTCCTGTATTTTGTGCTCTACAAGGAATAAGTGTATTACTTGTTGAGAATACACCGTTTACACCAGAATCAAATATAAGTGCCTTTCTTCCTGACTCTCTAATAAGAGGTGCACCTAAACTGTTTGTTTTAACATTTACATCACCGTTGCCGTCACTTAATTTCGCAATATCTCTAACTGCGTTAGCGCCATTAAATGCGGTAGAGTGAATGTATACTCTCTTGTCGGTAATATTTTGAATCGTAATACTACCTGCTGAATTATTATTACTATGTTGAGCATCAGCTGCGCCTGATAATATACCAAGATTTAAATAACCTTGCGAAGCAGATGCAGTATCAATATCAAAATAGTTTCCATATTCCATTGAGATGTTTTGATTCTGAATAGTATCAGTTTGTGAAATTTGGTCAATTTGGAATGAACGTTCACCAGAATTTTCTATTCTATAGCCTTTTACATATGCCACTCCCGGTCCTACAACTACTTGTACTTCTGAATTAGCAGCTCCTGTAGGAATACGATCATCTGTACTTAATGGGAATGTTTCTAAAATATAGTTTCCTGATTCTTCGTATGTTCTTCGCGCAAGTTCTTCACCTAATACGTTGTATTGCGAAACATCACGAACAGTAATTGCATTACCATTTTGATAACGAGCCAATGTAAAGAAGTCAGAATTTGAAGTTCCTGCAGATGTTTCTAATACTGTTAATGTAGGAACAAGTTTTAATCTATCTGCACCAGGTGCGTTTTCGTTTTTAGAACCGTTTGCATTATCGTATAAGCTGTTATCTTGTAAAGCATTGATGAGTGATTCAGATACTAAATAACCAACTGATTTATTATCGGCAACGTTAGTATACTTTTCAACAACCAATCTTTGCTCTGCTGTAAATATAAAATGACCTTTCTGAAATATAATACCAGGAGCAGCTTCAATACCAAAAGCTCTACCAACATGCGGATTGCCTGCTGAAGGAGATTGGAAAGATGTAAGACCCGAAGTAATAACACTATCAACTGTTAATGCTTCGTTAGTTGTTCCTCGTAAGAATTTATATCTCGTTACGGTTAATGCTTCACCAGCTTGAAATTGTGTTTGACCTGCATTACCAATATTAGTATAATTGATAAAGAAAGTATTTAGATTAGGTGGTCTTGTTTGGAAACCTTTTGCGGCTTGAACAATTTCTGCTTTAAGACCGGTTGATTGTCCTTCGACTTCATAAACGTAATCAAGTTCAACTTCTTGACCTGCTAATGTTTCAACTGCAGGACCACTAATATATGCTTCTGCGTTAAATCCTACAGGACCGTCGTTTAGTTTTACGAATTGAAGATCATCAAGTTCTGTAAAGTTACATCCTTTTACAATAGAACCTTCTTTGAATATGTTATCACCAAATGACTCGACCTGATTCTGAAGCATGGTCTGGAGTTGTGTAAGTTCTCTTGCCTGTATTGCATACCCAGGCTTGAACATAACTCGATAGAACTGCTTCTCGGCATCGTAGTCATCGAAGTACGGCGCTTGGTTTAAGTTTTTATTAATAGGCATCTTTACTTACGTTCCTTAAAATTCCAGTACAAATTTAAATTCTTCTCTTGAGAGGTCGTTTCTTGCTAACGGGAAGAATTCCTCCATGAAGTACACTTCGCCTGTTCTTTGTTTATAATCTGAATAGACAACATTATCTGCTATAGGATTATTTATTGTTATTCTCTGACCTGTATTTGAGGTAATTGCTAGATTTGGGTTAAATGATGTATCTCCATTCCCAACTATTGCATTATTCTTATATGGTCCAATATATTCTGCTAAATAAACTGTATTGGCTGCTTCGTCAATTTCGTGTACTTGAGCTTGGAATATAATATCGTTATCTACGTTAACTTGAGTGATTACACTGTTTGAACTTAATCTTGCATAATCATCAGTTACGATTGCGATTCTATTATCAAATACATCAGGTTCTGTCGCAGTGTTTGCTTGACCACTTCTCCAAGTAGCTACACCAGTCATATCTTTAAATTGAGGAGTCCTTACAATACCGATAGCTCCGTATGTATTCGTATCACCAATTTTTGTATTGTCTTCTGCTGTAATATAAGCATACATTGAAAAATGTTTACATTTAAATTCATCAAGTAAGTTATATCCGTGCCCACCTTTTGGTTCAATAATAGGTTTAATGGTTGCTCTTACATCGGCAGATTCTGTTCCACCTGGATTAAAGTCAATGATAGGATCAACAACTTCGGCGATTGCATTATTATATCCTGAACCTTTATTTAATAGAATGATTTTATTAATTCCACCACTATCAATTTCAGGAACTGCAACTGCTCCTACACCATCACCTTTAATAATAACTCTTGGGAATATTTTAATATTTGCGTTAACAACTGAAGTAGAAACTATCCAATCAGTTAATGCTTCCCATTCACCACCTGATGTCCAAGCAGTAAAACCTGTACCGTCTAAATCTGTTGTTAATAAAGAATCTGTCTTTAATGAAAATGTATCTGCATCAATTACTGAAACATAAAAAGTAGTTGCAGCAACCGTGGCATCTGATAATTCGTTAATATTTAATTCAGTCATACCAAGAACATTTCTAAATATAATAGGTTGACCGTTAACTAAGTTATGATCTGTAGAAGTAATCGCAACTGGAGCAGCAGCTGTTGCATTTTCAATAACTCCCCGACGTGGATCCGCTAATTCTCCACCTACAACAATTCTTGCTAATCCTGAACCTGTTTGTAATTCATATGTTTTAATTACAAATAAATTGGTAACACTTGAACTTGGGTTTGTTGCATATAGGTATTGTCCTGCATAGTAATTATCAGTTTCATTCCAATCTTGCTCTCTTGGATCAATTTCTAATAAAACATCACCGTGAGAATTTGGACCAGCTATTCTACCTAAACTTTTATTAATAAGACCGTTCTTTTCTACATATCCATTATTCACGTTTGCGTTGGTTACTTGAATCTCTGAAATACCACCGCCGTAAACCTCCGCTGGTTCAACAGTTGCCGCAGGATCAATTGGTATATAACCTAAAGCATTATAACCTTCAAATTGTAATGTAGTGAGACGATACATATACTTCCAGACATAACCGTCGGCAGTTTCGTAAACTTGTTGTACATTGGCAGCATCAAATGTTGGAGGAGATTCAGAACCTACACCTTCATTGTTATTAAGACATTTATAAACTCTATAATCGTCTGTGTCATTATCGTTAGGACCAACAACCGCGTAAAAGTTTAATCCATCTAAATCAGTATTATCGTCGTATTCGGAATAAACAACACCTCTTTGCCAAGGATAATACTTTATCATAAAGTTAATATCTTCGTTACGTATCTTTTTACCAAACAACGTCTTTTCTAAAAATTCATTTTGAGAACTTGCAGAATCAACCGGGGATATTCCACCAATGCTTGATACAAACATATAATAGTCGTCATTAGCCTTTGCATCGGCAATGAATAACTTATTTATGTCTTGATTAAAATTGTTTGTTAGAATTTCAGGCATTGTTATTTAATTCTCTATATTTTAGTTTATTTATATCCATTAGACTAACCTCTTCTTCTTATTCTTGGACGAGGATATGCTGTTCCAGATGTAGGTCTTACTTTCGCATTTACTTTTGGAAAACTCATTCCTGTTTCAGGTCTTTGATTAACCCATCTTAATATTTTATTGAGTGCTCCTTGTAAGCTTGTAGAATCTTGCGAATCATCAGTTCCTGAATCATACATAATATCATTTGTTGCATTTGCTTCTAACCAAGCCTTTGCTTCTGCTTGATTTAACCCAGGATTACTTTCTGCAAGTAATGCAAGTACACCACAAACTTGCGGGGCAGACATACTTGTTCCTGATTGCTTTTGCATCGAAAACGAAGTGTTTCTTGAATCTAAAAAGTGGCCTGTGGCATCAGGCCATGCACTAACAATACCGTATCCTGCTCCATGTATATTTACTGCGTTTCCACAATTTGAAAAATCTGCCTTTTTATCATTCTTTGTTATATCTAATGAACCTACATTAATAGCATTAGGATGACTTCCGCCGTTAACCGAAACGGGCCTATGAGACGGATCGTTATCAGCATATTGATTACCTCCGACTCTCCAATATACTAGATTATTATAATCTTGATCACCTGATTTTGTTATCTTATGCTGTGAATTCCCCGCAGCGGTCACAAATATAATTCCATCATCAGCCGCATCATCAACATCAGCTTGCATGGATGCGGACCAAAATGGTATACTAAAATCACCATTTCCATCAATTATAATACCTCTTGCACGCAATTCAGCATCACTTAAATCACTACCATCATCACCGTACTTATCAAAAATAGAACCGCGGTAATTAAATACTCCAATACCAGAAACGATATCAGCAGAGCCGTCATCTTCTGCTTGTCTATAGGTCCCCGATGTCCTGCCATGTTGGAAGGAATAGCTATGATTTGAAATAGTAGGATTTCTTCTGCCTGTCTCTGAATTAATTGTTTTGTTATTATGCCACTGACGAATGTAATCCCAGTACTTGAGTGAATCCAATTCGCCTGAGCCATGATTTTGGCCAAAAGGTTGAATGTTATATATGTTTGCGTCTCTTGCCCAGCCTTGTGTATTTCCTGCTGCAGTGCCAGCAACGTGTACTCCGTGTGTTTCGCCGTCATCAGAATAATCATAAGTTCCGTTTGAACCATAACCTAAAGCTGAATTAAGAGAAAACCAATTAAAATGTTGAACTCTACTTCCGCCTGTTCCATCAGCGTTAACGGCAAACTCTGGGTGATTCCTTGCTGTTGTATTAATTACGCTATCAACGATTAATACATCAACATTTTTTCCTGATGCTGTAATTGTATAATTATTTGGTGTTGCTTTTCTATCTCCATCATAACCCCAATTTTTTCCTGTAGTAACATAACCTGATGCGCCTGCTTGTGTAGGATCGCCTGAATCACCATCTTGGAATATATTTCGTATTGTTGTTAATGAAGGTTTACTAATTACTGTTTTAATGTATGTGTTATGGAATGCATAACCTAATGGATTGTTTGATTGTATACCAGCTTCGGTACGCATATCATCTGTCCATTCTGGAGAAAGACTTCCTCCGTCCCATAAATCTGAATATTCAAACATACAGAAATTTAATAAGTATAAGTATTCTTTGGCTGCTACTTCAAAAGCATCTGAATCTGTTTTCCAGGCATTTGAAGGCGTGTTATAACCTGACGGATCCCATTTTCCAGCATCATATGCTTCTTCCATCGCAGCATATAAATCACCTGAAGCCCAATCACTTGCTAAGTATGCATACAGTTTTATATCGTCTGCTGGTAATCCATGCATATGAAGTGTATGCATTATGTGTTCAATAACTTCCCCTGCGTCTAAATCTCCATCACCTTGAGTACCAGATGAATTCAAATACCAAACCATATCGTTAGCAACGTGTGTATCAAATAAGTTTGTTAGGTTCCAACTAATAATTCCTGAGTCAGTTAAAAAGTTTGGAGTATAATCACCCCCACCACCTCTTGCTACTCGTTGTAGTGTTGGTTTGCCTTCATGCCAAGTTCCAGATAAACCTTTTAGATTTCGTATAAGATTCCTTTGGAGTGTATCATTGATTTGTGACTGGTACTGATTTGGTATTAAAAACAATTCATACATTCGAGCTATTTTTTCTATCCACGCGTCAGGTACAGCACTTTGACCACCTACAGCACCAGCCGCCATAATTCTTGTACCATTAACAGTAACTTCACGTTTGAAGAAATCACTACCATCGCCAGTCACATCTGCAATTGAGCCACTATAAAGATCTGTGCTAGGAATATCATCGCCTAACACATGTTTATATAAACCCCAATTCTTATCTGTAGTATTTGGAATAAAGTTATCTCTTTCAAAAGTTCCGCCTACTCCAAATCCATCATAACTACCTTGCGCTGATCTAATATGGTTTGCCGATTTAACATCCCATACTCGCGGATCTTGTTTTAATTCAATCACCTCTTCAGGTGTTAACATATAATGAGTATTACGACTTATTGGTCTTCTTAATTCTACATTAACTGCTCTATCAGGAATATAAAGATCGCCACCAGGCGTTTCCATATCATTATAGAAATCGTCTAGGTCTTCCTTATTGTGAAGAGTGATCACATATTCTTGCATTTAATTTAAGCCTCTAATTGAAGTATTTCTACGGCTACTGTAATTGCTGCAGCACTACCACTTTTATTTCTTACTGTAACTGGAATATTTGTTGTTGGTGTTGATTCTAAATTATAACCGATTGTTCCAGGAGATAGTTTTACTGTTTGAGCACCTGTTGTAATTACTTCAGCAATAACACCTGCATCTGGTAAAGGATCGGTATTTTCAGTTCTTGAACTATCAGCTGTTCGAGATGTACCGTCTGTATAAAGTGTTACCCAAGCTGCAGCTGATGTTGTAATTGTATATAAGGCGTATCCTTTAAATCCAGTAATGTCAATGTTAGCAGACGCACCGTCAGCAATTGAAGATGTTGCTTGTGATGGGGAAGTACGACTTGGTAATGAACCACCGCCACCGCCACTTGCAGATGGATCAGCAATTATAATATCACCAATCATTCCTGCGTGAACAGTACATATATACTTATATGTTCCACTTATAGATCCTGGTACTTTCCAATATAATGTACCACTTGTTTTACCTTGGGCGTTCGTACCTGTTGATCTTGTACCATCAGGAGCAATATGAATCAAACCTGTATTATATGCAGTGCTTGCGTCCGAACGAATTTCAAACGGATGAGAACCAGTAACACCTGTTAAATCAAATGCGATTGTTTCACCTGCATTAACATATATTGTTGGGTTATCAGTTGTCCCATGAATATCAGAACGATATGAAGATGAACCATTAGGTGTCATTACATGAACTGATGTAGCAGGAACCGCAATATCATGTACATCTAAATCAGCAAGAGCAATTTCAGTTAACCCAGCGAAGGTTGAAGAACCACCGCCACCAGTTGCGTCGGCAACCCAAGCAAAGTCAGAACCATTCCAACTTAAGATTTCATTAGTTGAAGCACCACTTACATTAAGGTGAGCACTTACATCACTATCAGAATAAGAACCTCCACCGCCGCCGCCTATTGTTGTAAACGTAAAGTTACCTGCACCGTCTGTGGTTAATGCTTGTCCACTAGTTCCATCTGAACCTACGTCCGTTAAAGCAAGTAAGCTTGTTACACCTGCGCTTGGCAATGCAGACCATTGATAATCTGAACCACTCCATTGTAATACTTCATTAGAACTTGCACCCGAAATATTTAAATGAGTATCAACATCTGAGTTTGAATATGATCCACCCCCACCTGACTGAGCAACCCAAGCATAATCCGAACCATCCCATGATAGTACTTCATTATCAGAAGCGGCGCTTGTATTTAAATGTAAGTCAATATCGTTATTTGCGAAAGAACCACCACCACCTGATGCAGCTTCAGTCCAAGCATAACTTCCGTTTGCACTTGTTGAAAGAACATAACCAGCAGTTTCAGTACCAATGATATTTGTATTATAAACAAAAGCGTTAAGTGGGTCTGTATAGTTAAGAATTGTACCAGCAGAAGTATCCGCTAATAATTTATTCCAAGTACCGTGGGCATAATACAACGAACCAGTATCATGAGCATGTCCTATAGCACCATGATAAGTAGATGCGTTAACATTATCAAGATTAAGTTTGGTGTCGTATAAGAATGTTATTCTATGCGGTTTACCAAAGAGATCTAAGTTGCCGTTAATGTCAAATAAATCAATCGGATTATTTGCATCTCCTAAAGCAATATAAAGCTCGTTAAAATTATCGTTTGCTTTATCGAATGCGGAGCGTAACGGATCACCTGTTCCGTCATTGGCGGATGCACCGATATTAATTATTTGTTTAGACATTTTATTTTCCTAAAATTCTTTATTAAATTATTTATTCTCATTGCTTATGACGGTTGCGTCGCAATGTCGTAATTGTTTTCGAGGTATTGAGTTAACAAAAACTTCATATCATCAGAGACAACATGAGCAACATCTTCACGCAAGAATACCACATTCCCATAATCAAATATTCTACTAGTACTACCATAAGCACTTTGAACAGCACCTTCAGCTCCAACATATCCTTGTGCTTGAGCAAACCTATAAGCAGAATCTCGAGCAGAAAGGAAGTCAACTCCAAGAGCAGTACCGCCTGAATAAGGAACAACAAGATCTGCCCTACCATTCATTTGAACAATTCTTCTCTGTGGTATTGGATTCTGCTGTGTAGTATATCCGTCAAATAAGTAATCATCACCTGTATATAATTCAGTGAAAGGATACCAGAATGAACTGTCTCTGTATTGACTCGTGTTCGTTTGAGAAATCATACATACAATAGTATCAACCGCAGGATCATCAATTTCAACTGCGGCTCTCAATGCAAGTGCTCCACCGTTAGATACACCTATAATACGAATCTTAGTAGAATCAACATTATTATATTGTTTAAGTATATCAATTAATTCCTCTAACACTTCAATATCAGGACCATCTGAACTTTCATTAGAAATATTCCATGAATTGTCGTATCCTTGTACACCTAAAACAATATGACCAGGTAAAGAATCTTTAAATTGATTTACCATACCTGAAGCAGTACCGCCATTACCATGTAATAGAATCGCAACTGGGTAAGGTGCTGAACCAGTTTCAGGCATACTTATACCTATATCGTAATCATGGAAACCTTGATACCAATTCTTTGTAATTGTTAAATCAGGTACCGCACTTGGTGTTAGTGTTAATCCACCTGCTCCACCTGGTTCATGGTCAGCTGAAACAAATGTTGCATCAGCTGTAAAGTTCGTTACGTCTGCAGCAAGATCACCAATCTCAGCAATATCAAACGGAGAACCTTTACCATCATCATTAAATAATCTTAAGAATCGTGGTTTGATTGTTCCGCCTACCTTCGCTTTAAATATAAAGTCTCCGAATAGTTTAGAACCTGCTAGGTGAACGTTTTCCTTTAATAACTTTTCGTAATTCTGTAATGGTAAACTTGATTTAATTTGATATGAATACTCTTGATAGAAATCACTATCTTGTATTCGCATTCCTGAATCTAAATATTCTTGGTCATATACATTAATTGTTTGGTCAAGGGTCCATAAAAGATTCTCGTGTGAATCATACCAAACTTGTTCTTTCATTGAAGGAACAACAATATTATCCCATCTTGCTTGTATATTAGGAGCTGCCGTTCCTGTAACTAACTGTGAAAACCAAGTGGAAGTGGCAGCGTTCATTGCCAAACCTTGTTTACTTAAATCATATATTGCGAATCCATCAGAAGCAGTACTAGCTAACCAAGTTTCAACTGAAGGAGAAAGCCAAGGGAAAGTGGAGACAGGATCTGTACCTAACACAATCCTTAATACTATAAGTGAAAAATCTAAAGTAGGTCTATTCGTTGTGGTTGTAGTTACACTGTTTTGTTTAAATCCACTTAAGTGCGAATTCCTGCCTGCCCAATAACCACTTGTACTACCTTGTGTCTGCGCTTTAATAATTCCATGAGAAACAAATGTACCATCATCTTCTCTCAATTCTCCAAGACCGTTTGCGAAGTCTATAATATCTTCTTCATCTACTTCGTATTCCCAATAACCAAATCCAGAATTTAATATACTTACTTCTGAAATTTTACCAATCGCAAATTCTGTTGTCGAATTGATAACAGCGTTATCACCTAATCTTCCTTGGCCGCCGTAATCGTTTGTAATACTTAATACGTTAAATCCTTGTCCTGGAGAATTCTCTAAATAAATATTTTCATCTTTATCAAGACCGTTAATATTATATGGTATGATACTAATAAATCCTGAAGCTTGATCTATACCTTTCACAACACCAGTAACATTAGAAGTTGCACCTTTAATTCTATCGTTAACTGAGAATGAACCTGCATCTCCTGCATCAGCAAATAAAACAAGCTGATTCTTACGATCTAAATTTTTAATTAACGCGTCTTGTGCAATTGAGAATACATCTGATTGATAATCTGCGCCTGGGTTAATATTATTAAATCCAACAATTCTTCCGATTGTTAAATCTTGAATATCAAAGGCAGTGTTAAGTGGTGTTGTTAAATTAACAGGAGAAGCGGTTCCTGACATTGGTGTTACTGCACCGTAATCAGCAGCGTCTAATGTAACGCCAACATAAGGTGATATCACATCAGTAATTACCGAAGCAACTGAAGTATCACCCAACTGAGAAACTATAACATCATCTGTATCGGTCGTATCTGGATATAAAGGTCCAGGAGAAGAACTATTTTTTACTACTAATTGATTTCGTACATCAGATAAATCAATTGTAAGTTGAGTTTGAGCTACGCCATCAATTGGTGGCCTAACTGTTGTTAAGACCGTGTTGTCTGTAAAAGAAGGTCCTACAAGCTTAACTCCAAGAGAAGATAAATTTTGTCCAATAACAGTACCTTGATTACCATTTGCGTCTTCTAATGTTTCGCCAATAACAAATCCTAGATTATATCCGTCTTCACTGTTATCTAAAATAATTGATTGGTCGGAAACAAGTAATCTTGTGTTGTCAATTGTATAACCATAACCGCCATCTTCTAAATCGTATTTGATTTGTCCTGAGGCTGTATCTGTAACTGCCGTGACAATTGCTTTACCTGCATGGCCATCTTTTTGGTGGACATTAAGAATTTCACCAATTTCTCTACCAGGAATATTCTTTCTTCTTGCACCGACATCAGATCTATCAACAATAGTAAACTTTGAAAGAGATCCGTTTGTTTTGCCGAAGTTAATTACTTCTCCGCTTATATTACAAAGAATATCTTCGTACTTATTAAATGTACCTTGAATACCATCGAGATATATGACAGGAGTTTTAATACCATTTAAAATAAAGAAGTTAATTGATCTTACTGACGCTTTTGCCTTACTTACAGATCCTTCAATGTTTCTTGCTAATAAATCTAAGTACTCATATTCCTTTCCTGTCTTTGAAGTAAAGAAATTATTATTAGGAAACATTTGTAGGTATACGCCTTGCTTCCATTCTGAGTCAGATACCTTTTGCATCTTTTCAGCAGGATACACAATTTCAATTTCAAATTCTTGATAAAATATAGCAAAGAATAATTCAATACCTCGAGCGGTACCTTTTGAACGATATAGATCAAGAATGTTTTTAACAATAAATTTAATGATATCGCCTTTCAGCGGAAGGTCAGCAAGAAACTTTTTCTTAAAGAATATAATCATACTCTCTAAAGTAGAATCTATATCTCTTGTTTCGTAAAATCTTCTTTGTTGATAAATGTGCTGGTTTTCTTGGGTCTCAGACCATTTATAATACTCTTCAACTAATTTAACAAGCTCAGGTCCGTCTTCCCTGTAAATAGCGGGGAACTGATTCTTAATGAAAAGCGATAGATTTTTTTCGATTTCACCCTGAGGCATTATTTTTCTCTCTTATTAATAACTTGATGCTGACTGAGTTGCTTTTGGAGTTTGAAACTCTTCCAAATCCATTACAACCTTAACGTCTGTATCTCTTAATATAAACACACGTCCCTTTGGAGCAGCAATGTCGTTATCGACTGTTTTAGCAGATACTTTAATTGCACTGCCTGTATACTTTTCTACTTTAAAGTTTGTTAACTTAACTTCACCTTTAGTATAATCAACTGTACCTGCGGTTGGATTAATAACCTGTGGGTTTGTTGCTTCATCAGTAATGATCATAATATTACCCATACCATCATCTTGGAAGAATACACAAGTACCTGCTATATCAAATGGTGAAGACTTAATCGCAGGTTTAAAAGTTGTAAATCCATTCGCGGCCTGATAAGCATAAGGTCGAATAAGATTCGTTTCAAATCTAAATGTTGGATTTGTATTAAAGTTAAGAGGTGGTGAATATTCAATAATAGGACATATAGATATTTCACTACTTAATATGCCAACATCCAAATCGTCAATCTTAGCTGCCAATTTAGATGATCTTAATGTTTTATCAAATCCTTCTAAGTTATCATCTGAATATTTTTGAATTGNTGTTCTTACAAGCGATTCCAATTCAGCAGCACTCTTTTCAGTATTCTTTTGACTGTAATTTACAACCACCGTTGTATCGGCATAAACGAATTCTGTTTGTTTAAAGATAGGTTCAATTCCTAACGGTGCTCTTTCTTTTAAATAAGCAAGATAAGAATTAGATAATGTCGAAGATATGATTTGTGTATCATCATTTAAATAAACTGAAATAGCAACTCTACCAAATTGAGGCGGATCTAATTGTTCACCACCATAAGCAGACACGGCAGAAATTTCAGGGAATGCTTGTTGTAATAATACTTCATAATCTTTTGTTGTGACTGCGCGTTCTTGAACTTGTAAAGCTTTAGGAGCAAAGTATCGAATAGATTCCATTGACTCTCTTTCTTGTCCACCGGCTGCAGGAGATAATGTAATAGAACTAATCTCTGCACCTTCAACAAAGCTAGCACTAAACGCAGAATCTTTACCTGCTCCATTAGGTTCTGTTCCTGAACAGATTCTATATCGTACTCTTACATCTTCAAACTCTTCAGGTTGTAAACCAAACTTATTCTTACCAAAGTAAATAGAATACTTATCATCAAGATATGGTTCAAGATAGAATACTTTATCTAATGGTCTTACACCGTAAATAGTATTGGCTCTTTGAAATACATTTGCATCGTCGGTTGCTTCTGCATCAACGAACACAACAATTGAATCTGTATCTACTTCGTTGTTTGTAAGGAATACTCTAAGTACTCCATCCGCATCAACAATAAATCCTTCTCTTTGGAAACTTGATAACATTTCACCTTCATAAACATCAACACTTTCAGCAACAAACGAATTTGCCTCGTAGGAAGCGCCTGTGTTAGGATTCACTGTATCAGTTGATACTCTTCTTGCTGTATATACTTGATCCGTTACGAATGAAAAACTTTCGCCTTGATGAGATACTCTAAATTGAGAATACTTTGGAATTGTAATTGTTGAACCTTCTGTGTTTGGGTCAACGATTAAAACAAATAATGTTGCCTTGGCAGACTTACGTGATCTTGGAATATAGTTTAATTCTTTTGCATGGGAAACGATTGAGTTCTTGAGGACGGCAGAGTCAAGAAACATTTCGTTAAGTGCCATGTTGGTATAGAAGTTATTTTGATAACTATTAAATGCAAGTACATCTAATAGGACACTCATATTTGATCCTTCAAAGTTATAGTCTTTGAATTGAGTCTGAGTTTCTAAATAAGTTCTTAATTGACTTTTGACTGAATCAAAATCAAGTTCAGTAATTGGTGTTTTTGGATTTGCCATCTCTATCTATTCCTTTGTAATACAACATCTAACTGTATTGGCTGTTCAACCTGTCTTACATAAAATTTAATATTAAGATATACTTCGCCGTTATCATTATCTGAACTTACAGCAACATTAATTAATTGTGCTCTAGGTTCGTAAATCTGAATTGTTGAAGTAACTCTATCTTCTATTAATTTTAATGTACCAGGTGTTAAATTTTCAAATAACATCGCTCGAATATTGCCACCAAGATAAGGTTGCATTAATCTTTCGCCACGATCTGTTAATATGAGGTTCTTAAGTGATTCTTTAACTGCATCTTCGTCTTTAAGTAATGCCAAATCTTTGGACACAGGGCTAATAAGTAGATTCTTTCTGAAATCAGAATTAAGACTAATCTTTTTCTTTACTGGTGAAATGTAATCTGCTATTGCCATTATAGTATTTCTCTTATATCTAAATGAATCTTATCGTCGTATTCTTTAACATATTTAAATCCACCTTTTAAAGCATTCTTTATAAAGTCTTCAGGATCATCCATATCCTTCTTAACATCTACAACCAAACCACTTAAATGTGAATTATCTTCAGGTCCATCCGAATCTTTGTTATATTTTTTACTTACCCAACCTTCTACTATTGTTAAAGGCTTTTCAGAATTCGTCGCTTCTTGTAATCTTTTGAGGTATACTTTAACATCAAGATCAACTCTTGTGTATGCATATATACCTATACCTTCTTTTTCATCAAATGAATCACCTTCAACTCTAAACACATCAGATGATCCTTTAAATACATTACCACATCTTGGTAGTTCTTTATAATCCTTCGCAGTAATTGGTTTAACATTTTGAGGTATATTACCCGTATCAGTTAATTCGTTTCCACCAGGAGAAGTCCATCTACCTTGTAATCTATTTATTACCTCTTTCCTAGTTGTTGGAGAATACCTGATGCCACCTGCTCGTATTGCTGAGGATTCGTTAATTCTTGAAATATTTTTAAGACGATCTACGATTGTACTGTATCTTCTCGTATAATCATCAAGTGGTTTATTAATGTCCCTTATTAAAGCTTCTATTGACCCTGCAAGACCACAAATACGAGCAATGATATATTGAATCTCTTCAATGCCTGGTGATTCAAATGCTGCGATAGCGTAATCAATTAAACCTTTTATTTTATCTTTAATACCTTTCTTGTTCTCTTCTGTAAAGAATGCGCACATTTGTTCTCTTGTTGTCATAATACCTTTTACAACATTCTTATTTACAAATGTCTCTGCGTCCTCAACCAATGCAGAAGGATCAAAGTTTTCTATCATGTCTTGTACTTCAGTAAAGACTCGATCTATGACATCCTCAATTCTTCCTTTAATGGATTTAATTAAATTATCAATTAATTGCTGAACCGTAAGATCTTTAATTCCATCATATCCTCTACTAATCTTACCAACGATTTCTAAAGCATCAGCTATGATACCATCAACCACTCCAATTAAATCAAAGAAAGCATCTACTGACGCAAAGAACGAATCAAAAGCATCGCAGAATCCACCTAAGATAGATGTATTGAAATCATTCTTATAATATGCATCAAGGTTTCTTGCCAGTTTAGGTGCATCGTTATCAGATAATAAATTGGCTGGTGTATAGTTATATGCTTGAATAAAATCAGCTGCTTCAAGGTTCGATATATCACCCCTTTCCCATCTTCCTGCTAGGTCAGGATAACTATCGAGGGATCCAATTTGCTGTCTTAGTAAGCCATTTAGATAGCTTGTCGCCGCATATATCCCATTACCGTATTTGTTTACTGCTCTACTTAATGGATTATTTTCTGCATCTTTTACAATACTTTCGGCAATCTCTGCTGTGACAACATCAATTTGCGCAAGTGTATATCTTCCTATACCATCAGTGACTGGTCTTGCACCAATAGATAAAGTATTCTGAGTTACTTGATCGTTACCGTCTACGCAAATTTCAGTCATTATCTACGACCCCTTCTTGTTAACTTTTTCGTTTGATCTTTAGCGGAATCATCAAGAGCTGAAATATAACCACCAGAATATCCCATAGCAAAATAACCACGAGGAACAATTGAAGTTGACTTCTTAGGTGGTTCTGGCATTTTAATTAGATTCATACCCCAAGCACCCAAACCAATTGGAACAAAGTCAGCAATAATTGAAAGGAATGCAGAAGCAGGATTTAATACTTTGGTAATAAACTCTGGACTATTACCTGTAGGATATGCCCAACCTGAAGTAATACCTGGTAAAGGAGCAACGACAGGAGCGGATACAGCAGGAGGTAATAAAGCAGGTACACTTGGTATTGATACACTTACAACTGGTGGACGATAAGCTCCGTTATATGCAGCTCCTGTTGCTGTCATAAGTGGTGCACCTAAATTAGTAAAGTCACCAGACGTTGCTGCCACCGAAGTTGCGATAACCGATGGAGAATTCACAACACTGCTTGAAGTAATTGCACCTGCATTAATAGCAGTTGCATTGAATACTCCTGTATGAGAAGTTGATACCGAAGCGATTTGCATTGTTGGTGTAGTTAAACTCCAACCTGGTGTTGGTACCGATGTTCCTGTTAATAATGTAGGAGGTATTTTGCCACTTGCTAAACTGATTATATTTGAAGCAGCATTATGTATATCACCTGGAGTTGATAACTTAATTGCCTTTGTTGAGAATACATCATAAGTATTTAATGCAGTAGATTTAATATTCTTGGCGACGAAGTTTAATTGATTGACCGACTCAAACTGTATTTCCTTTTTACCAAATAAAGTCATAATACCTGCATTGGCTTCAAGCTTAACTTCAGATCCTCTTAAATTTGTTTGGTCACTACCATTTAAATTCAATGAAGCACCGGCTGCAATCTCTGCATGACCGTGAACAAGTAATTTATAATCACCTTCTATTTCTTCGGTCTTATTACCTTTTACATAAACATGAGAATTACCATTAATCGTAACTACACTATGACCTGATGATTCGTGTTTTGTTCCAATATTAATTTCATAACGATCTGCCTCTGCTCTTTCAGAAACAGTACCTTTAGAATCTATTTGAATGTATGCACCTGAATCATGAGTAATTTGAATTCTTTCTGAACCTGGTGAATCATCTATTTCAATTGAATGCTTTGCTGTTTTAATTACTCTATTGTGTGGATACTTTGCTGCGTAAGCAGGTGGTGGTTCTGACCACGTTTCATCTGTATCAGCAATCTTTTGATCATGTACACGATTGGCTGCTTGTTGTAATAAGTATGTTTCATTTAATAATTCAGCACGAGATAATCTATCAGGACCTCCGCCTGCGTTAAAATCATTTGGAGAATAACCTCTTGCTAATAGATCACCATCTTTTTCTGCGATAACACCTTCACCATCTTTGGTTGGATTTGATTCTGTGTTATACATACCAGGAAGTAATCCTAATATGACAGGATGCTGAGCCATTCTTCCGTCAAGGAACATTCCATATACATATGAATTTAATGGAGGAGGTGGATTATTTGGATCCATATTACCTGCAGCAACCATAGCCCAAGGTAAATCTGTAGTGGCAATTTCTTTACTTGTACCGTGCACTCCAAAAGCTCGAACTCTTACTCGACCTTCGTGTGTCTTATCGTTATTGCTTTCAACAATACCAATAAAGAAATACGGATTACTTATTCCTGAACCATCAATCATACATCACCTTTCTGCCAACCATATTTTACTATTTCTACTTGTGTTGTTAAAGTATTTTGGTCCATGTTATGATTTACCATTGAAACTAAATACTTACCACTTAATCTTTCGTTCTGTTTATTTTCTAATTCAATGTTAGGTTCTTGTGTTATTAAATTAATTACATCACCTGGTATTAAATCAATCCTACCTTCAACTTCTATGTTAATCTTAGAATTATTTAAATGGTGATTATATGCAACTCTGTTTTGTATAATCTCAACCATGTTTTGTTGAGGACGAACTACTTGACCAGGTACTGAGGCAACACCATCAGCTTGCCAATCTCTATACACAACAAATTGTCTTGCATTTTTATTTTCGTCTTTAAATGTTTCAGTAATAAATTTATCAGAATGTGTTGCACCAACATTAGAAGTTCTTGGAGATCCTGTCATACTTGTATATTTCTTTTTCTCTGTTTGATAATCATAGTTATGATACGTTCTTGTATGATTTACAAAGTCAACTTCCATAATAGTATTTTTATATGCTCCACTATCAAGATCCTGTCCTGTATCAACATGACTTGAATTTTCTAAAGACTTAACGTGTCTAACCATTCTATCAGCATATTGTGGATGCTGTTCTGAAAAGCTCATATAATAAAGATCTTTAATTTTCTTTTTATTAAATTTTGTTCTTTTAAGTAACCATTCATCAGTTACCCAATAATAACCATCAAACGTTTCAAAGAAACGATATGTGCTTGATGGAGAATCTGAATTTGCTAACGCCTTACTTGCCAAAAAGTTCATTGCTTGAATAGGTGTATAGTCAGGTATAATAGTTCTCATCTGACCAGCTGAATCTTCGATGTAAAAATTTCTTCCTCTGTTTGATGACAGTTGATACGCATAAGAGTTTGGTGGAATTTCACCAGCTTGATCTGCAGCAGATGCTAAATTCAGTTCTTTATTTTGATTAAAATACTTTTTAAATAATTGTTTAGCGGCAAAGGAAGCTGATTTATTGTTGAATGCAGTAATAACATTTTGTATTCCTGCTCTATAAGCTGTCCTAGAAACAAAATGTAATGTATAATAATAACCATCACCTTGTTCATTCTTGGATACATTGTTAATTTTAACAATTTGACCTTTAATATTTAATTCAGTTTGAAAATCATGTCCTTTTATTGTTAAGTCTATTTCTTCTTCAGCTCTTAACGGAAACTTATGTAATAATCCAACAGAATCAAAACATCGAAGGTTCGCTGAAAAGCTCGACTCGTAAATAGATGATTTGATATTAAACGCATAAATGAGTGCTGTAATATCTTTCTCTCTATTGTCTATCGACTTAATCGTAGCTTTTTCAATAGTACAAAGCGAAGGGTTAAATGAGTCTGCCATTATTCAGTACTTACCGCGTTCTTAAATTCTGTTGTAAGTTGACCAAGGTATGCATTATCGAATAAAAAGATTTCTTTCTTATTATCATTGATTTGAGTTTCGTATTCATATATACGATAAGGTACCCAATCATCAGGAATAATTCTTTTTACGATAATCTTTTGACCTCTTTCAGTACGTAAGATAACACGATCCTCTCTACGAAGATATATCGTTCTAAATGATTCTGGTGCTAAGATTATATTATCGACTGCCATTTCTTATTTCCTAAACTGTTTTAACATAATATATAATGTTTTCATCTATTGTTTCATCTTTGGTCCAATCAATAACATCTTCACCAATTTTACCAGACTGTGCTTGATATTTATCTACCAAATAGTCATTAAATGTTTGACCGTCCATTGGCCATTCGTAATATGGGTCTATAATATTATTTGCCATATACACTAACCAAATGTAATCGACTGATCCGTAATATTCTAAAGCAATATCTTCTGCTCTTTCACCTTCTTGAACTGTATAAGAATAATAAACAAAAGGGTTATTTGCGAGAGATCTTGCGAACGATGCTCGTCGAGATATATCTCTAACCTTTCTTCCTTGATATTCTATAACAGGAAAATGTTCAAAATATTTAGTTGCCATCGTTGCTATCTCCACCGCCGCCGTAATCTTCGGCTGTTTGTATTTCGAGTTCTTTAAACTCCATTGATAATTTAATTCCTTGTGGTACACCACCTTGAGCAATAACTACTTCACCACTTGGTCCATAATCAACATTTATACTACTACACATACAAGGTTTAAATTTTACAAAATGATTCTCACTAATACCTAATAGATTAATATTTACCGTTGCTGGGTATTCTAAGAACGCTCTTGATAGTGCAGTATTAAATTGTGAAAAGGAAGTATTGTCTAGGTCGCCAAGGGTTCCAACGACACTCTGCACTCCAGGTAATACTTGACTCTTTATTGTTCGGACAATCATTCTAATACTTTCTGCTTCTTCTTGACTTTCTGGATATAAAGTCCAATCTAATGTAAATGATCTTAAGTTAACGCCTTCAAAGGAAAGAGTAGCCTGTGGGTTAATTG
>JGI20157J14317_10000711_pt1 | contig 33491 bp, 30 predicted proteins | sample COG_07_FD_14317 | JGI IMG/M metagenome (IMG submission 14317)
CGAAGGTTTCCAGGTTCAGAGCGCCGTGAATGTTCACGCGCCCACGCCCAGATGTTGTCTGGATAGCTGGGTTTGCTTTGATATTACGGATGAACGGCATCTGAGAAGTATACGGCCTCGTCAGCAGGCAAGTTATTCAGTAGGTTTTCATAAAATGCGATGAATTCAGCCTGCTTTTCAACGTTCGCCACAGGGGCCAGCGCCTTTGGCTTGTGATACTCGAACCCAAGGCGGACTAAAAGCTTGATGCAGCCAGAATGAGAATAGTGGATGTTAAATTTTGCGCCCATATAGGCTCTGATCTGCGACGGTGAACGGCAGAACCGTTCCTCAAGTCATTCGCATAAAGCCGCCTCTTGAACAATCGTCATCTGTGATTGCCCGCCTTTTCTACCCATCGTAGGCGAAGGACTCCCAGTCTTCAGCCAGATATTGCTTGTGCCAGCTGCGCACCGAGTCATCGTCCAGAAACAAAACCTTTGCGATTTGGGCACATGACATCCCATCATCCAGCAACAAAAGTGCATTCGCGCGCCGAGCAACTCCGTGATCTTCACGTTGGCCCTTCACACAGGACAAGAGTTCAAGGCGATCTGCAGCAGTGAGGAAGTTAGGACGGATCATACAAACAACTGAATCCCATTCGCTCAGTTCGTCAATACAAAAGTCGCGTGTTCAAAGACTCCAAGTATAATAGTTGTTTTTGAGCATAGAAGAAGTTTAGATTATAACCTATGGTAGAGGCTTTAGTGCAAGCACATATGCTGCAATTGCTTCTCTATCTTCTTGCGGTAGCTTTGATAGATTATTTATTACGTCAGCCATCTTACCACCAGCGGTGTCATATTCGGGAGTGAATCCTGAGGTAAAATATTCTATCAAATCCGCTTCGCTCCAATCAAGTACAGCGGGAGTAATATTTGGAACTAACCCGCTACCAGATAAATTTGGAGCTCCCGCCATCCACTGGCTTTTATCCAATGCTCCTGCAGCGTTACGGGGTGTATGGCATTCGGCACAATGCTAAGGCCCTCGACTAGATAAGTTCCACGATCAATGTTTGGATTTTTGGTGGCTTTTTTTAAAAATTTATTGTCCGTAAATGCCAATTTCCAAAAACCCAAGCCGCGCCTAATATTAAAAGGAAATATCAAATCATGTGACACACTGGAAGTTCCGCTGGCTGGCAGTGTTTGAATGTACTCAAATAAGTCAGCAACATCATTTTCTGTCATGTGCTGGTAGGCTAAATACGGGAATGCTGGATAATAGTGTTGTCCGTCAGGAGACACGCCAAGCATTACTGCATTGGCAAAAGCGTCTAAGTCCCAAGCTCCAATACCCTGTGTAGGATGTGGTGAAATATTAGGTGCATAAAAGGTACCGAATTGGCTTGGAAAAGCTATACCACCAGCCAACTCCGGCATTTCGGAGAATTCTGCATCTGGCGCGATGTGACAAGTGGCGCATCCAGCCGCATGAAAAACTAGCGCCCCTGCTTCAGTGCTAGGAGCGTAGTTTGAGGCAAAACTAATAGTAAGCGCGGCGGGACGAGTGAAATAAAAAGCTGCGAAAACACAAACAGTCAATGCAATGGTGATAAAACCCTTAGCGCCCATTAGATAACCTTAATTTTTTGGACCGCGGTAGCTTTCGTGGCAAGATTGGCAACTTTTCCCAATGCTGCTCATAGCTGTGCGCAAAGTGTCTACATTCTTACCAGCTGCAATTATCATAGCGTTACTAGCTGCTTCAAAAGCTAATGCTGTTTTCTCAAATCCTATGGAATCACTCCAAATTTCAGATTTAGCCCGAGACTTGGCAATAGCGCCTTGTTCAGAGCCGATTAACCAAAGAGTGATACGTTTCATGGAAGCGACAGTAGCTAAGTTTTCAGCCGCCGCGGTTGCAAGGTCGGCGTTATAAGCAGTACTTCCTTTTGCCATCTCACTCAGCAAGCCTGTATGATACGCTATCATTTGCATTTGGGAATGTCTTGCAGCAGTAGCTTTCTTAAGTTCTGAGTTAGAATAGTTATCTGCACCAGCTAATGTTGTCATTATAATTAGGATACAAGCGGAAAGGCTTAGACTGAATTTACTCTGCATATTTTTCTCCACTATTATTTTGAGTTTTATAGCTTTTTTATAAAACCCGATTATATCCGAATTTAATAAAATGGTAATCCAATTTTTATTTCTTTTAGGTAAAGCGAACTTTTCCGATAAACGGTAAATTGCGATTGCGTTGTGCAAAATCAATGCCATAGCCCACAACAAATTCGTCAGATATTTCAAAGCCTGTCCAGTCTGCTTTGCAATCTACCTCGCGTCTGCTGGGTTTGTCGAGTAGGGCAATAGTGCGCAATTTAGATGGTTTGCGTCCTTTTAGAAGCCTAGTGACGTGGTGCATGGTGTGCCCGGTGTCCACAATGTCCTCTACAACTAAGACATCGCGCCCTTCAATAGCACCTCTTAAATCCTTAAGTATTCTGACTTCTCTACTACTTTCCATGTCGTCTCCATAGGATGAGGCTTCTAAAAAGTCGACTTCAATTGGTAAGTCTAACTCGCGCACTAAATCTGCAATAAATACAAAACTTCCTCTTAATAAGCCCACAACGATAAGTTTATCAGTACCCGAAAATTCCTTCTGAATATCAAGGCAGAGATCTTCAATACGTGCTGCAATAGTCTTTGCGGAAATCATTTGATCTATTACATATTGCTGCTTAGACATTTTCTTCCCCTTGATTCCACGGTGTTTAAGCGACACATGCTACTATATTGAACCAGAGGTCTAGTTTAACGCAATGCCTACTCACTCCGAAACCCGTTTCCTGCCATATTCGGCAGAGCAAATGTATGATTTAGTAGCAGATGTAGCATCTTACCCTGAGTTTCTCCCGTGGTGCTCTGCTGCCCGCGTTCGTCAAATCACGCCACTAGCTGACCACGAAGTGATGTCGGCAGATCTAGTTATTAGCTTTAAAGTTTTTCGGGAACGTTTTTCCAGCCGTGTAGTCCTTTGGGCAGGTAGTCGTATGATTGATACAGAATACTTAGATGGCCCATTTAGGTATATGAAGTCTAATTGGGCTTTTAAAAACGTTGACGGCGGCTGCGAGGTATTTTTCTTTGTGGATTTTGAGTTCCGTAATGCTATTTTACAGGGGATCATAGGAATTGTATTTAACGAGGCCATGCAGCGTATTGTCCGTGCTTTTGAAAGAAGGGCTGCTTCTCTATACGCCTAACGTAAGGTGATTTTAATTTCCGATATTGAGTGTCATGGTATTAAAAAACCTGATTAAAAAATATGTGTGCGTGTATACTTACTTGGCTGCAGTACTTTTAAAACAAGCAAATATATCACCTTTATAAATTAAAAAACGAATGGTCCGAAAGTAAATAAACTTAAGGCCCATTTGACTTGAGTTTATTTAAAAATTTTCTCACGATATTAGCTGGTAATATCATAAGCTCGTTCCCCATGTATGGCCAGATCAAGTCCGTTAACTTCTGTATCTTCATCTACACGCATCGGTGTAACAGCCCGTATTATAAAAACTAAAATTACTGTTACCACCATTGTGTATATGCCCACAATTGCAAGGGATCCGAGTTGTGCAATCCAACTTCCTGCCCCAAATACTGCTATCATGATTATTCCAAATATACCTCCAACTCCGTGGACAGCAAATACATCCAAAGTGTCATCAATTTGAAGTACATTGCGCATTATAGTAACGGCTTCTTGACACAAAACACCAGCAATTGCTCCTATTACCAAGGCCTCAATTGGACCGACAAAACCACTTGCTGGAGTGATAGAGGCCAGCCCCGCTATTGTTCCAGTGACCATGCCTACTAAAGACGCTTTTCCAAACTTAATTTTTTCCCAAAGAGCCCAGGTAAGCGATGCCATAGCTGCAGAGATATGAGTAACTGTCAAAGCCATGGCGGCACCTCCATCTGCGGCGAGTTGAGAGCCACCGTTGAAACCAAACCAGCCTACCCAGAGCAAAGCTGCTCCCATCATCACCATGCCAGGACTATGCGGCGGTGTTGTATGGTTTTTGCGAGGACCCAGAAATACTGCAAGAACAAGCGCTGCTATGCCTGCTGTTTCGTGCACAACAATGCCACCAGCAAAGTCTCTAACACCAATATTTCCAAAAATCCCACCATCAGCAAGGAAACCGCCTCCCCAGATCCAGTGAACTACCGGCGCGTAGCATAAAAGCATCCACAAGCTCGAAAAAAGTAGGACGAAAGCAAACCCTATTCGTTCGACATATGCACCAACGATTAGTGCTGGCGTGATAATTGCAAAAGTCATTTGAAATGCAAAAAATAATATTTCTGGTATGGTTCCACTGAGGGAGTCAATTGTAACTCCACTTAAGGCAAACTTGCTAAGTCCTCCCCAAAATCCGCTGTCTCCGCTACCAAATGCAATAGAGTAACCTGCGGTGAACCAAAGAATGCTCATCAAACAGGCGATTGCATAACAGTGCATAAATACGCTTAAAACGTTACGTGCTCGTACAAGCCCTCCGTAAAAAAGCGCTAAGCCTGGCAGTGTCATCATAAGTACAAGCGTAGTTGCCACAATGACCCATGCTGTGTCTGCTCCGTCCATATTTATCTCCTGTTTCATTTATGAAAGACTTGGCTGAGCTGCATTGTGGAAAAAAGAAGCAAATTGTTTAAAAGTGCTCTATTCTGATGCAAAATGTAAACTGACTAATATTTAATCGCTTGAAATAGTTTTTTGCCTATAATTTAACCAAAATAGAAAGTCTTGTTATTGGACTTCTGTCAAGAACTTGTAAATCATGGACAACGCGTAGTTTCTCGCTTCAAGCCTAACTTGTTCGCGTCCGATAGAGCCAAAATTGATTAGCTTTGTTTTGACATGCTGAGCATTTGCTAAGCCAAAGCAAACAAGACCTTCTGGTTTGAATTGAGATCCACCTGGCCCAGCGATTCCAGTGACTGAAACAGTCAAATGCACGGGTGCTTGAGTTAAAGCTCCAATTGCCATTTCCGCTGCAACTTGTTCGCTGACTGCTCCGTGAGAAGCTAATGTGGTCGACAGTACCCCAAGCATTTCAGTCTTGGCATCATCAGAATAGGTTACGTAGCCGCGGTCTATGACGTTAGATGACCCGGGTATATCGGTAAGGGCTGTTGCGACCATCCCAGCCGTACAACTTTCTGCGGTAGCAATCATGATGCCTTTTTTTTTGGCTATCTTTATTATTTCTGTGGCAATTCTCATAGAATTGTTCCATGCGCGAGCATTGCCAAAGCCGATATGCCAATTGCTGCAAATAAACCTGCGATCACGTCATCAAGCACCACGCCAAGGGCATCACCCCGCTGATCTGCTTTACCGATCAGCCAAGGCTTCCAAATGTCAAAAAGTCTAAAAAGTCCAAATGCAGCTAACCAGCCTGGCCACATTTCTAGAATATCCAACCCGCGCGCAGATGCTGTAAAACTAATTGGGATGATTGCTATCCACTGTCCGACCACTTCATCAGCTACTATTTCACTCGGGTCATGATCTTCTTGATTTTTAATCATTTGAGACGTTGCCCACCAAGCAGCAGTAAAATAAATGAGTATACTAAAAAAAAGTAATCCAAAACCGCCAACTGAATGAAGTAACCAAGCCAGAAATAGTGCAACAACTGAGCCCCAAGTCCCGGGAGCTGGTTTAAGATAGCCCACTCCGCAGACTGTACCTATTAAACGCGCAATCATATTTTCACTAGCGCTGCTGTTGCTATACAAGCAATTCCTTCGCCACGTCCTGTAAAGCCAAGCTTTTCCGATGTGGTAGCCTTTACTGAAACGCGTTTTTCGTCAATTTGTAAGATATCTGCCAGCGATGAACTCATTGCTGCTGAGTAGGGCCCTATCTTAGGAAATTCACAAATAATTGTGCAATCTAAATTCGAAATTATAAATCCCATACTAGTAACTAAACTATATGAATGGCTTAAGAATATATTACTTTTGGCATCTTTCCACTGAGGATCAGACGGTGGAAAATGTTGACCAATATCGCCTAAAGCTAAAGCACCATAAATTGCATCTGTTGCTGCATGCATAGCGACATCTGCGTCTGAGTGTCCAATGAGCCCCTTAGAATGCGGCACGTTAACTCCACAAAGAATAACATGATCCCCTTCACCAAATGAGTGTACATCAAAACCGTTACCTAGCCTAACGTCCATTACGTCCTCGCATGATAAGTTGTGCCCGCTCGAAATCCGCAGGGTGGGTTATTTTTAAATTTTCTTCATCGCCCGCTACAGTAGTCACATTCAGCCCATAGGCTTGCGCTACTGTAACGTCGTCTGGTGCTTCACCCTGATGAGCAGAGTGTGCCTCGATTATGGCTTTACGATTAAAACCTTGGGGCGTTTGTGCACGAAAAAGTCCAGAACGATTTTTTGTTCCTGTAACTTGGCCATTGACAACAGTCCATATTGCATCGGTGACGGGTAGAGCAGGGGCTGCTCCTTGAGAATTTTTTAATGCTGACAAAACATCCGAGATAGTTTGAAGTTTAACTAAGGGACGCGCGACATCATGGATAAGTACAAATTGGTTTTGCTCTGTTACGGCCAATCCATTACGTACAGAGGCTGCCCTATTTATGCCGCCAAACACTACTTTAATATTGCCTTCTTTGTTAAAATTTTCAAAGTGGGCCATGTCATTGTGGTTTAAAACGACTATAATTTCTGTTATAGCAGGATGTTTTTGGAATACATCAATAGTATGTGAAAAAATAGTTTTACCAAGTAGCAGTTGCCACTGTTTTGGCACGTTGCCACCCGCCCGGACCCCTCGTCCCGCAGCCACAATTATAGCAGAGGCTGTCATTTTCTTTTAANGCACTTCATTTCGTCTTTGTAAGGTCTTGGTAATTCACTGTCCATGCTGTTCTAAATGCCTATTTTTTAAGCAGCAGCTAATTTTGTGTGCAATATTGTGGTTTCATGAATTGAGTATAGTCGCAATATTGTGTTGAGTGACACGTCACAGGGTTCAAATTAAATATAATGAAAACAGTAGAACTAAAAATGGATATTCCGGTGATGCTCGCGCCGATGGCAGGAATTACGGATCTCCCGTTTCGTGAGTTGGTCGCAACTTTCGGCGCTGGCATGGTAGTTTCAGAAATGGTTGCCAGCCACGATATGTTAAATCATCGCCAAGGTAGTTGGGAAAAAACACAACTTGGTCTTGGGAAGACTGGAACAGCGGTGCAGTTAGCAGGGCGAGAAACTGCTCCGATGGCTGAAGCTGCAAGAATAATTGCTGGCCAGGGCGCATCGGTAATTGACATTAATATGGGATGCCCAGCCAAAAAGGTGACGCAAGGGTATTCAGGTTCGGCACTCATGCGCGATCCGGATCACGCACTGTCATTGATTGATGCGGTAGTTAGTTCCGTGGATATTCCAGTTACACTGAAAATGCGTTTGGGCTGGGACGAAAGACATATGAATGCTTCTGAGATTGCGGTTCGTGCAGAGGCAGCAGGTATTCACCAGCTTGTAATCCACGGCCGCACCCGTTGTCAGTTTTATAATGGACGGGCTAATTGGGCTGCAATTAAAAAGGTGAAAGAGGCCGTGAAAATCCCTGTGATAGCCAATGGGGATATCGTAGATGCCAAGACAGCGTGTGAGGCTTTATCGTTGTCTGGTGCAGATGGTGTTATGATCGGTCGTGGCGCACAAGGGCGTCCTTGGGTGTTGGCGGAAGTGGCCCACTCAATTTACGGTACTCCTGCGCCGACAGTTCCAACGGGTGATGCTTTCGTCGATATGGTTATTGCATATTATGAAGAAATATTACGCTTTTACGGAGCTACAACTGGTCTTCGCGTTTCTCGAAAACATTTAGGTTGGTTTATGGATACAGTAAAAACATCTACTGAAATGAGGCGTGCGGTTTTGACCGCAAAGGCACCGTCAGAAACTATTGATTTATTGCGTAGAGCACTGCAACCGATGGATGAAAAGTTAGCAGCATGAAGGTGGATGGTGATCTTTGGGCTTCCATACCGGTTCCTGCTATTGTGATTGGGCCCACAGATGAGATTATTGATATTAATTCAGCGGCAGAGGGTTTTTTTAATTCATCTAGCAAGGCGATGAGTGGTTCTCCTATTTGGGATCAGTTAACAGTTGATGCGCCGTTAGAAGAAAGCCTGTTAAGAGCTCGGAAAAACAATACCCCCCTTTTTGTAAATGATGTAGATGTGGGAAATGGTCAACGCGCACCTCTACAATGTGCGCTACAAATAGCTCCTCTTTTAGGGGCTCCAGATCACATGATTTTAATGATTTCACCGCGTGAACTTGCTGGACGTATGACCCAAAATCATTCTGTTAAATCTGCTGCTAAGTCTGCAATAGGAATGGCCGAAATGTTGGCTCATGAAATCAAAAACCCACTCGCTGGAATCACAGGCGCAGCTCAACTTATAAGTATGAATTTAGACACTGAAAATTTGGAATTAACTGACCTAATTGTAGGTGAATGCCGAAGAATTGTTAAACTTTTAGAGCAGGTTGAACAATTTGGGAATCTGTCACCACCTATTCTTAAACCTGTTAATGTTCATGATGTTTTAGATAGAGCTAGGCGATCCGCGTTACTTGGCTTTGGTGCGCAAATGCAAATTATTGAAGATTATGACCCATCTCTTCCACTGGCGTTTGGTGATCCGGACCAGCTACTTCAAGTTGTCCTTAACCTTCTGAAAAATGCATCTGAAGCTGCTGGTAAGAATGGTGGTACAGTAAGAATGCGTAGCTTTTTCGAGCATTCCTTCCGTCTACGCCGAGCAGATGGGTCCGGGCAGTCGCTTCCCTTACAAATTGAAATTATTGATGACGGGCCTGGATTGCCTGAAAGTATTGCGGGCGATATTTTTGACCCGTTCGTCTCGGGCAAGGAAAACGGCACTGGTCTCGGTTTGGCACTAGTATCTAAAATTATATCTGACTTAGGTGGTTGGATTTCAGTCACCTCCGTACCGGGCGAAACAATTTTTCGCCTTTCACTGCCGCGTTCTTTACAGATGAAAACTACTGCTAAAATTGAAGAGGGCTGATAAATGGATGGGACTGTTTTAGTTGCTGATGATGATCGTACAATTCGTACTGTATTAACGCAAGCGTTGACCCGTGCTGGATGCAAAGTTCATGCAACATCAAGCCTCACCACTTTGATGCGTTGGGTTAGCGAAGGTAAAGGTGACTTGGTAATAAGTGACGTGGTGATGCCGGATGGCAACGGATTAGAAATGTTGCCAAAAATAGCAAAGGATCGACCGGGTCTGCCTGTTATCGTTATTTCCGCACAGAATACCATTATGACTGCCATCCAAGCGGCAGAAGCTGAGGCGTATGACTACCTGCCAAAACCTTTTGACCTCCCTGATCTAATGAAGCGTACAGCTAAGGCATTGGAGCTTCAGGCACACAGGTCTTATCGTAGCGCGGATGATGACCGTCCTGATGATTTACCGATGATAGGTCGTACTGCAATAATGCAATCTCTTTATCGCGTAGTGGCTCGTGTTATGCACACTGATCTTCCGATCCTAATTTGGGGGGAAAGTGGAACAGGAAAATCGTTGATTGCCCGTGCTATTCACGATTTCTCAGACCGGCGGACTTTGCCTTTTATGACGGTTTCTGCATCAGATTTACAAGATTTGGAGGGTCCTGCACGTATTTTGGCTAGGGTCAAAGGTGGTACTCTTTTAATTGATGAAATTAGTGATATTTCAGATGAACAACAGGCACGCATTGTGCGCATGATGGATACTCCTGGTGAATATACCCCTCGGTTTTTAGCCGCTAGTCAAAGCGATTTAACCTCAGCAATGGAGGCGGGGGCTGTTAGAAAAGATTTGTATTATCGTTTGTCTGGGACAACTCTTGATGTCCCATCATTGCGCGAAAGGGTTGATGATATACCACTTTTAGTGGAACATTTTTTATTACGTGAAGAGAAATTAGGCCAAGCTCCACGCGTTTTATCTCTTGAAGCGGCCGAAATCTTTAGAAATTATAGCTGGCCAGGAAACGTTCGCCAGTTAGAAAACGCGGTTCGCAGTCTTGGGTTAATTAGCCGCGCGGTCGAAATTACCGCTGGTGAGGTCCGGCAGGTTTTAGGAAATCAACCAGAAATAAAGTCGATGCGAAGGGCGGGGGATACCGAAAAATTGGGGGCTTCTGTTGCGCAACATCTCCGCCGATATTTTGATTTGCATGGCAATATATTGCCTCCTGAGGGTCTTTATGGCCGTATTTTGAGAGAAATAGAGGCTCCTCTTCTGGAAATTGCGTTGGATGCAACTGGAGGAAATCAGGCTAAATGTTCGAATTTACTTGGAATTAATAGAAACACGCTGCGGAAAAAAATCTCAGATCTCGATATACAGGTGACACGGCGTCGTAAATTGATGTAATACTGCCACACAACTCGTGGCCGATAGGGCGCATTGCGCTAATGACCACTGGATATAGCGGTAATGGTGCTTAAGCACCGCATCATCGAGGGCATGCTACGTGGCATTAAAAACACGCACGACTTGGTCAAAGAAGTTGGATCGTTTGCGCCGTACAAAGCGGGTACGCACCGGACTAGCATTTTCCTTAGTCTTGCTTGGTCCGATTCTAGCGCTGACGACTTTCCTTGTTCTTGGACCATTGGATCAAGGTGCCAGTGCTCCAGCATTAAGGCTGATTTTACTTGCAGATTTTGTTTATGTATTAATTGTTGCTGCACTGGTATTATCTCAAATTGGACGGCTTGTTGCCGCACGTCGGGCTAAATCAGCGGGATCTCAGTTGCATCTTCGTTTGACGGGAGCTTTTGCTCTGTTAGCACTGATACCAACAGTAACTGTAGCTATATTTGCTGGCTTGACGTTGAATATTGGTCTTGAAGGCTGGTTTTCTGAAAGAGTAAGTAGCGTGGTCGGCTCCTCTCTTGCTGCTGCTGAGGCATATGAAACGGAACAACGCGGCGATCTGGCAACAGATGGACTAGCCTTAGCACGCTATATCGACACCGTTCGCAACGCACAACCTGTTGGGGATCGTGAAGTGCTGACGGACGGACAGTTACAAGTTCAACGTGGTCTTCGAGAGGCATATTTGGTTGATGGAACAGGTGAACTGAGGGCCCGTGGTGACCGTTCTTACTTATTTGATTTTGAACAACCTTTACCAAAAGAAATTTTGGATGCTAAAGCTGAAGGATTTTTGATTATAGAAGATTGGGCTAACAACGAGTTTCGCGCTCTGGTCCCGCTTTCGAGTTTTGTTGATAGATATCTATATATAAGTCGCGATGTTGACGGTGAAATCTTATCTTTATTGGATGAAACTCAAGAGACTGTCCGCCTATATCAGCAACTGGAAAGTGAAAGAGGACGCGTTGTTTTTGAATTTGGGCTCATCTATCTTGGGTTTGCTTTAATTCTTATTTTAGCTGCTATTTGGATGGGATTTTGGTTTGCTGAACGGCTGTCTGGTCCTATTGGAAGATTAACCGGAGCTGCCCAACGAGTTGGAACAGGTGACTTGGATGTACAAGTCTTAGAAGAAGATGGCGACGATGAAATCGCAATGCTAGGCAGATATTTTAATCAAATGATCAAGCAGCTCAAAAGACAACGTAAATCTCTCGTTGACAATAATAATCAAATTGAACGGAGAAGAAGGCTTTTTGATTCTGTACTTGGGTCAGTTACTTCTGGTGTTGTTGGTTTAGATGCTAGTGGTATCATTACTTTTGTAAATAGATCAGGGGTAAGATTGCTTGATTGGGATGAAGGTAAGGATGCAGTCCCAATGGCTGTAGCTGTTCCAGAGTTTGAAGAATTATTTTTAATGCTTAAAGCAAGTCGAATGGAAGTAGTACAAGATGAAGTCAAAGTTATTCGAAATGGTAGCTTAGAAAATTTACTTGTGCGGATGTCGACGCGTCGTGGTGAAGATGAAACATTGGAAGGCTATGTGATCGCTTTCGATGATGTTACTGATCTTGTTAGTGCTCAGAGGATGGCTGCATGGGGTGATGTTGCGCGGCGTATTGCGCATGAAATAAAAAACCCTTTAACGCCAATCCAACTAAGTGCAGAGCGCATAAAACGGAAATTTGGTCCTAGGCTTGGCAAGAATAGTGAAAGTCTTGAACAAATGACGGACGTAATTATCCGCCAGACGGGTGATCTGCGGCGCATCGTTGATGAGTTTTCAAAATTTGCGCGCATGCCAGAACCAGAATGCAAAACTCATGATTTGGCTGCTTTAGTGCGTGACAGCGTTTTGTTACAGCGACTAGGCCAACCCACTATCAAGATTTTAGATGACTTGCCGGTCGAGCCAGTTTTGACTGAGATAGACGCTACAATGATTTCGCAGGCGCTTACGAATTTGATGAAAAATGCGGGTGAAGCTGTTGAAACTCTTCGAAATGATAATATCCCACCCAACCACGTAGCTCTTATAACAGTTAAAATGCAGACTAGTCCTGTTGATATAGTTATCACTATTTCAGACAGCGGTATTGGTTTACCGGAGGATCGGACCCGACTGTTTGAACCCTACGTTACAACACGGACTGAAGGAACGGGTCTAGGTTTGCCGATAGTTAAGAAAATTATTGAAGAGCATGGGGGGACTTTGAGCCTCGATGATGCTGCCCCATTTGAGGGTTGTGCCCATTTTGGTGCCAAGGCCGTGATAACGCTGCCTATTGCGCACAGCTTAATTGAGCAGGAGTAAGTAAAGTGAGTGATATTCTTATTGTTGATGACGAGCTCGATATTCGAGAATTAATATCTGATATTCTTGAAGATGAAGGTTATGCGACACGCCTTGCCGGCAACTCTGACGATGCGATGACAGCGGTAAATACCGAACCTCCCGCACTTATGATACTTGATATTTGGCTTAAAGACAGCCGTATGGATGGCATTGATATTCTTAAGGCTGTAAAAACAGATTATCCCGATGTTCCAGTCGTAATAATTTCTGGGCATGGCAATATAGAAATTGCAGTCGCTGCTATAAAACAAGGTGCATACGATTTTATTGAAAAGCCGTTTAATATTGATCAATTGCTTGTTGTGATACGTCGTGCGATGGAAACTTCCCGATTACGCCATGAAAATCAGTTGCTACGTCATCAAGATGACTCACAAGCCGAAATGATCGGTGGATCTACCGCTTTCCGTAATATGGTAAGTCAATTGGACAAGGTAACCAAATCTAACGGTCGAGTTATGTTGACAGGGCCTGCCGGATGCGGGAAGGAAGTGGCGGCAAGATACATTCATTCCAATTCTAATCGATCAAATGCTCCGTTTGTAACGGTAAACTGCGCAGGTGTTGCGCCAGAGCGGATGGAGGAGGTTTTATTTGGTCGGGAGACACCCGAGCGCGGAATTGAACCAGGGTTATTGGAGCAGGCTCACAGTGGTATTATCTATTTTGACGAGGTGGCAGATATGCCAGTGGGTACACAGTCAAAAATTTTAAGAGTTTTGGTTGATCAACAGTTTCTAAGGGTTGGGGGAAACGATAACGTAACAGTTGACCTTCGTGTAATTTCTTCAACTAACAAAGATTTAGAACAGGCCATAGAAGCGGAGACATTTCGTCAAGAGTTATTTCATCGATTAAATGTAGTTCCAATCCAGGTGCCGCCATTAGAGAAACGTAGTGAAGATATTCCAGTCCTTGCTGACCATTTTATTTCTGAATTTAATAGTGCACAGGGCCTGCCAAAGCGAGAATTAAGTGAAGATGCATCTGCGTTGCTGCAAACGATGATTTGGCCTGGAAATGTTCGTCAATTAAAGAATATAGTGGAGCGTGTATTGATCCTTGGTGATGGGTCAGGACCTATCGAAGCGCATGAATTACCTGGTCTGGAAGAAACAAAAAGTGACGAAGGCCGTGTAATTTTGTCTGGTGCATTAGCGGCATTACCTTTGCGGGAAGCGCGTGAATCTTTTGAACGTGAGTATTTGTTGACGCAAATCAATCGGTTCGGTGGTAACATCAGTCGAACTGCGAATTTTGTTGGGATGGAACGGAGCGCTCTGCATAGAAAACTCAAGTCTTTGGGGGTCGTTACGTCATCTAAAGAAGGTGCGCGAATTGCACGTTTAGACGGACATGAGTTGGATGTAGGTTAATTCAGCAATATTTTTAAAACGTACAATTTGAAAGTTGATGTAAATTTAAACGAACTTCAAACAATAATAAGATTTTTAGGTTTTGTTGATTTAATATTGTTTCTGTATTGAGCTTATTGAATCTTGGTTTTTGATTGCACTCAGTATGTTTGATTTGCCCGTTGATGATGCTACCGTTGACCATGCCCCAATGCTCTGCCATGCAGAGAGTCTGTTATTTGACAGATAATTGCATTAAACAAGTTGTCGTAATGGCGAGGATGTATCGTGAAGGTGATTATCTGTGGGGCTGGTCAGGTGGGTTGGCAAATTGCGCGCCATTTGTCTGGAGAACGCAACGATGTTACAATCGTAGACAGCGATCCTGAACTTGTGCGCCGTGCTATGGATACGCTAGATGTTCAGGGTGTGTCCGGCTTTGCTAGCTATCCAGAGGTGCTTGATCGGGCAGGGGCTCCTGATGCAGATATGATAATTGCGGCCACTTACTCTGATGAAGTAAATATGGTTACCTGTCAGGTTGCTCACTCAGTTTTTGGAGTCAACCGAAAGATTGCCCGTTTGCGTAGTCAAGCATATTTAACTGCCATTTACTCCGATCTTTATAGACGTGACCACATGCCAATAGATGTTGTGATAAGCCCTGAACGCGAGGTGGCTGCTGCAGCATTACAGCGACTAAGTGCGCCAGCAGCATTTGACACAGAACTGTTCATTGATGGGCAAGCGCAGCTTTTGGGTATAGCCTTAGACGCAGAGTGCCCTGTTCTTCACACCCCGTTACGACAATTAACTGATTTATTTTCGACACTTCGAGTCATGGTAGTTGGTGTGCGGCGCGAGGGAATGCTCTTTGTTCCTGATGCTGGCGACCAATTGTTTGAAGGCGATGAAGCATACATTTTTTCTCATGTTGAAGATGTAACACGAACGATGGAAGTGTTTGGTAAAGTAATTAGAAAACAAGAACGTGTTGTAATCGTAGGTGGTGGAAACGTAGGCTTAGCAGTTGCCCGTGTATTAGAGGATCGCAAAAGTCGAGTACGGGCGAAGGTGATTGAACGAAATCGGCAGTGCGCAGAATTGGCTGCGGAAAGCTTGGAACGTACAATAGTTTTGCATGGTGATGGTTTGAACGTTGGATTACTTGCTGAAGCTGGCGTGGCACGAGCAGATGCCATGCTGGCTGTAACCGATGATGATAAGACCAACATGCTAGCTGCTGTTCGGGCTAAATCTGAAGGCTGTCCTTACGCAATTGCGTTAATAAATGATCCGACGCTTGTTCCAATGATGGGAGCCTTGGGGATTGATGCCTATATTAATCCACGTGCTACCACTGTAAGCTCAATTTTGCGCCATATCCGCCATGGTCGGGTGCGATCTGTCTATTCGATTGGGGACGCTGATGCCGAAGTTATAGAGGCTGAAGTTTTATCGACCTCTCCATTAGCTGGTAAAACAATAAATGAGTTAGACTTTCCAGAAGGCGTGCTGGTAGGCGCAATTCGCAAAGGGGCCGAAATAATGCGGCCGATTGGTAAAACACGAATTGACGAAGGTGATGTAATTGCAATCTTTGCTTTAACCAAAGACGTTCCCGAAGTGGAACGCTTAATGCAAGTTTCTATAGACTTTTTTTAATGCTTTATCGAATTAACCAATATCAAACAGTGCGGTCACGTTTGTTGAGGTTACCACTCTTTTTGCTTTTGTGCGGTATTGCGTCAGCTACAATGATGGTACCGGCGGTTCACGCCAGCATTATTCGGGAACTGGAGACCGCTAGAACTTTTTTTTATAGCGGTATTCTTGGACTTATCATTGCTGGCTTGGTTGCTTTAGCTCACTCTGGTCGTAAAACCCGACAAGGTGCATTGGGACCACTTTTATCTTTATTCAGCGCCTTTGTTTTTTTACCGTTGCTGTTAGCTGTTCCGTTTTATGAAAGTTTAAAAACGACAACTTTTCTCCACGCCTATATAGAGATGGTCAGTTCAATTACCACGACTGGGGCTACTTTGTATGACGAACCTGCACGGTTAAATGACTCGCTGCATTTATGGCGTGCAATTGTTGGTTGGATGGGAGGGTTGCTGATGTGGGTCGCAGCTTCAGCGATCCTTGCACCATTGAATCTCGGTGGTTTTGAGGTCACTGCACGTGCTAAAGTAAAAAATCGTGAAACTTTTAATCTGGGCATGGCATTACCCGAAACGCGTGCTCATATTGTCAGTGTAGGTTTGGTTCTTCTTCCTATTTACGCTGGCTTGACCGGACTTCTTTGGGTTTTATTGGCACTTAGCGGAGACAGTTCACTGGTAGCAGTGTGTCATGCAATGTCTGTAATGGCAACTTCTGGAATTTCTCCAGTGGGCGGATTGATTCAAACTAGTTCTGGTCTTTTGGGTGAAGTATTCATCTTATTTTTTATGCTTTTTGCTCTCTCTCGATTAACTTTTTCTAAAGATACTGTGATAGCTGATACTGGCGGTCTTTTGCGTGATCCTGAGTTTCGCATTGGGTTGGCTTTAATGGTCTTTGTTCCATTTTTTTTGTTTTTCCGCCACTTTTGGGGTGCCTATAACGTTGCATTAGATACTGATATAAGAGGCGCGTTTCTTGCAATGTGGGGAAGCGTGTTCACGGTTTTATCGTTTTTGACAACAACAGGATTTTCCTCAAGTGATTGGGGCGCGGCTCAAGCGTGGTCTGGTCTTGAAACACCAGGCGTACTTTTGATGGGGCTGGCTTTGATTGGAGGTGGTGTTGCTACAACTGCTGGTGGTGTGAAGTTGTTAAGGGTATTTGCACTCTATCAAAATGGGCTGCGGGAAATGGAACGCCTAATCCATCCTTCTTCAGTTAGTGATAATAGCGGTTTTGGTAAAAGATTACAAAAAGATGGGGCTTTTATTGCTTGGATTTTCTTTATGCTGTTTGCGTTGTCTTTGGCTCTAGTTACGATCGCCTTTACAGCATTAGATGTACCTTTTGACACTGCATTAGTGATGACGGTTGCAGGTCTATCAACGACAGGGCCGTTGCTGGAATTTGGTGGAGATGGTCCTATAAGGCTGGTCGAAACTACTAGCTCTGTTAAGTGTATTTTTGCTGCTGCGATGGTACTTGGTAGGCTTGAAACATTAGCCATTATAGCTTTGATTACTCAGGATTTGTGGAGAAATTGATCACTGTTATTGATGTGGAATGTAATGGACAATTTTTGGGGTGGAATCTTGATCAATGCCACTTCATACTCTGATAAAGGGACGGCTTGATACGCAGGCCAGAATAATAAAAAAGGGTTCCCCAAGATGGCTTCTGATAGGCAAAATTTGCAGGATGCATTTTTAAACCACGTACGCAAAACAAAAGTTCCAGTCACCGTTTTCTTGATTAATGGTGTCAAGCTACAGGGCGTAATCACTTGGTTTGATAATTTTTGTGTGCTTTTGCGTCGTGACGGGCAAAGCCAGTTGGTTTACAAGCACGCGATATCGACTATCATGCCTAGTCAACAAATTAGTCTTTACGAGGGTGAAGACGCATCCTGATGGGAAAGGCGGATGGGGTTACTCGTGCGTGGATTCTTCATCCTGAAATTAAATCTGATAAAAATCGGCGTGACGCTAATCTCGCATTAGCCGAAGCTTTATCATTAGCATATGCGTTGCAAGAACTGGAAGTGGTAGGCCAGAATATTGTGCCCTTGCCGCGCGTCCGTGCAGGAATGTTATTTGGTAAAGGAAAGATTGAAGAGTTAACCCAAGTTTTTAGAATAAATCAGGTTGAACTTGTTCTTATCGATGGAGAGGTCACTCCGGTCCAACAGCGCAACTTAGAGAAAGAATTTAAGGTTAAATTACTTGATCGTACAAGTTTAATTCTTGAAATTTTTTCTGATCGTGCAGCAACTCGTGAAGGCGTTTTACAGGTGGAAATGGCGGCTCTGAGTTATCAGAGGACAAGGTTGGTGCGGGCTTGGACCCATTTGGAACGTCAACGGGGTGGGTTGGGCTTTGTTGGCGGACCTGGCGAAACTCAAGTTGAAGCAGATCGCCGTGCAATTGATACGCAACTCGTGCGTTTGCGCCGGCAACTTGAGAAAGTCGTTAAAACACGTAAGTTACATCGTGAGGCGCGTGCCAAAGTCCCTTACCCGATTGTCGCTTTAGTTGGTTATACTAATGCAGGAAAATCTACACTATTTAATCGACTAACTGGGGCTAATGTGGTGGCAAAAGATATGCTTTTTGCCACTTTAGATCCAACAATGCGCCGTGTTGAACTCGATACTGGGCCTGAAGTAATTATGTCTGACACTGTGGGTTTTATCTCGAATTTACCAACCGAACTTGTTGCTTCATTTCGGGCTACACTCGAAGAAGTTTTGGCAGCAGACATCATTTTGCACGTACGTGATATTTCCCATCCTGAGACTGAAACGCAGTGTGACGATGTTGCGGCGATATTAACAGATTTAGGTGTTGGCGCAGACAGAATCCAGATTGAATTATGGAACAAGCTAGATCTCCTTTCAGACGAAGATATTTTGGCCGTTCAGGCTCGTGCCGCACGTGCAGAAGACGTTTTTGCGATATCGGCTATTACCGGTGAGGGCATTTCTGAATTGTTGGACTGTGTCGCTCAAAATCTCATAGAGGCATTTTTATCTGAGTCTTTCGTGTTACCATTTACGGCGGGTCGAAAAAGAGCATGGTTATTTCAACAGGACGTGGTTGAAGTTGAACGACAAAGCGAAGATGGGTTTGAGTTTGAAGTTAAATGGACATCATTACAAAAAGCGCGTTTCGATGCTCTTTAAACGAAAATTTTTAGTATATTTTTATTGCTAATCTGAATTCAACAACGGTTTGCTCTTATGTGCTGTGCTGATTATTTACAGGATTGCTCTAATTTTTTGTAGTGCGATCATCAAAAAGTTGGTAATAAACCAACCGTACTTACATTTTTATTCTGTTTTTTTTCATACTTTTAGGAGTTAATTAGAACTCTAATCTATTCTTTACGCCAACTACCTGAAGCGAGCCCCGCTAACCCCCAATGGCCAATTTGAACGCGAATCAATCGTAAAGTAGGAAAACCTACGTGGGCAGTCATCCTTCTAACCTGACGATTTCGTCCTTCCATTAGTTTGAGTTCTATCCAGCTATCGGGAATAGATTTCCGTACACGAATTGGTGGCGACCGCTCCCACAGGTTTGTAGGTCTTGGTATGGCGACTGCTTTGGCGGGAAGGGTTTCCCCATCTTTCAGGGTTATTCCATTTCTTAGAGAACACAGGGCCTCCTTGGAGATAATTCCTTCTATTTGTACCCAATAAGTTTTTTCTGCTTTGAACTTTGGGTGAGCAATCTTTGCCTGTAAAGTTCCGTTGTTAGTGAGGATCATTAAGCCCTCGCTATCAAAGTCCAAACGACCTGCTGCATAAACATTAGGTACGTTAATGTAATCTGAGAGAGTTGATCGTTTGGAACGTACAGACCCCTTATCTGTAAACTGTGATAGTACGCCAAAAGGTTTATTGAAAATAATAGTAGTCATTGAGATTGCTTTAGAAACAATAATTTCATTTTTTGCGTCATTTAAGGGGTTCTAGCCATGTTACGCCAACGCTGCCCGCCCGAGCAAGTCCTTCATCCAATGACATTGGAATATATTCCCCTCGGCGCCAGAGTTCGGAAAGGTCATCATAATGACGAGATAAAAAATGACCAGATTGTCCAGTAGACGTAATAAAAACTGAGGAATCTGGATCTGCGAAATCATAAACACCTCGGTAGCCGGCCCCGTGAACATTATGGAATGGGTCTGGTCCCGTGCCTTTGGTTAGTCCGCGCATTAAAGTATTATCACCACCTGAGGTAGACTGCTCAATATTAACAAAGTACTTTAAAAGTGGGATTTCACCCAAAACTTCGTGTTTATGAATAGCCTGATGGGCGTCACCCCAGCGCAGACTTTCAAGTTTAGGACCCCATGTTTCCTCTATCCATATTATAGCATCGTCTAATGCAAGTCGTGCCATATCCGCACATGTTTCTACTGGTGCTGAATGACGCACGTCGCACCATATGGCTGCCCCGTTTACATTGCGATAGACCCGTTCGATAAAAAGTGGCTCGACATGTTTGAGTGAGTTAGACATCGTTCCCAGATCGTCCTGAACTAATCGAATCTGCAAAGCGCGCAACCATGCTGCATAAATCAGGGGCTCTGGCCAATGTTCGTTCATCTCGCCGTTCCACTCTGCCAGAAGATTAAGGGCTCTTTGTCGTTGCCGTTCAGTTGTGCCTTTGGGTGCAGCTTCATCCTTAAACCAGAGTTCAGTTCCAATTAATGGCAATAAAGAGCGGGCTGTAAATGAAACAGTGTCTAATTGTGCCTCAATAAAACTGTCACGAGTGTGTACTTCGCGCGCTTGCATCAGCCTTTTCCATCTTTGAATACGTTGTGTATCACCCCAATTAAAACTGACATGGTTGGGGAATGCTCGCTCAATAGTTTTATTGTTTGTATTTCCCAAAATACCGCCCGAAGGGGCAACAAACCCTGGGTTTGAGCTATAGGGCATGCGTCCTTGCCAACGGTTTTGAGGCCTCCAACCGAGGCTTGGCATGCGCCCTTTACTTTCATGATTAATATCACGCCTTGGAATTGCGCCGATGGTTTTCATTGCTATGCTTCCACGATCAACCAAAGTAAGGTTTTGAGCTGGAGCAATGTAGCTATCGGAAGCGCTAATTGCTTCGGCCACTGTTTGTGCTTTCATAATCTGCAAGGCGGCTTGCATTGATGTATCTACTGAGCTGAGGACTGTCCAACTGAGGGCGGCCACGTGTCCCGGTGGAGTTACTGTCTCTAGGTTGTAAAAGTTTCCAGGCAACACAGGGCCATTCTCGGTCCATCGTAAAGTCAATGTTATTGGATCAGAATCTTTAATTTCTATTATTGAAGTACTTTTTTCAAATTCTTTGAACCCGTGGAGTGTTCGATATTGAAGCGGATTGTTTTGGTTAATTTCTTCGATAAACAAATCTTGGTCGTCAACATATGCTGAGGTTAAGCCCCAACCGAGTTTATCTGAACGTCCTGTAAGCACAAGTGGCATTCCGGGTATTGTGCCGCCTATAACGTCACCAGTCCGTAAGTTGAGGCGTGCAAGATACCAAATAGAAGGTGCTGTCAGACTCATATGAGGATCATTAGCCAATAGTGTTCCACCTGATGCAGATCGCGAAGTAGCGGCTGCCCACGCGTTTGATGCACCAGCAAAGTCCTGCGATTTGAACGGCGATATATAATTTTGCTGTTGGGATGTTGAAAATTGTACAGTTGTACCGGGAACTAGTGCGGTGTATTTGGCCAGACTTGCAACCCCTGGCCCAGGAACATTAGGTAAAATATCTAATAAACGTTCTGGATCTTGGAGGTTTAAAGACATACGAGCTCTTAGGATCTCATTATCCATTTGGCTTGCCAGATGTAGGCCCATCAATTTAATTATAGCCAAACTATCAGCAGGTTGCCAAGGCGCAAGGGATGCATTGAACAGAAACATTTCCGGTGCACCGCGTCCTAAAGCTTCCGTATTAATTTGATCTAGCCGTGCGTTAACACCCGCCGCGTAAGCCTCCAAAATGGTGACTGTTGTTAAATCAAGCGAATTTACAGATTGAACCGCTAATCTATAAATATCCAGACGACGTAAAAAAATGTCTGTATTAAGTGTTGCTTTGCCAAAGAGTTCAGATAGTCGTCCTTGGGCTGTTCTACGCAGCATCATCATTTGCCATAGTCGGTCCTGTGCGTGGGCAAATCCGAGTGCATGAAATACGTCTGCGTCGTTGGCACCAAAAATATGAGGGACGTTTGCGTTGTCTCTAACAATTTCTACTGGTGCCGAGATAGCAGGTACGCGTACAACCGCATCATAGCTTGGTAAAGATCTTAAAGCGAGATAACGAACGGTTATGACACTGAGCAATGTTACAACAATAATAATTGTTGTTGCTCGAACTAACCATCGAAAGATAAACGCCATTTATAATCCTTTTATTTTATATCTTGCCGTTGACCCTTGAGCACTGATTGTTAGGTAGGCATGGATCAAAGCGCAAGATGCGTGGGACATAAGACAGGAGGAAAGAAATGGCAAAACTTGCATTTTTGGGTTTAGGAGTAATGGGTGGACCCATGGCCGGACATTTGCAACAGGCGGGTCATGAGGTAACCGTATATAATAGAACAGCGTCTAAGGCGAATGATTGGGTTGAAAAATATACTGGTCAGGCAGCGGCTACTCCTCGTTTGGCTGCTGCAGGTGCCGAATTTGTGATAACTTGTGTTGGGAACGATAATGATCTGCGCTCTGTTTGTCTCGGAGACGAAGGTGCTTTTTTAGGAATGGCGAATGGTGCGGTGTTTGTTGATCATACAACTGTTTCAGCGGCCGTAACCTCTGATCTTTATAAAGAGGCAGCTACTCGTCAGATCAGTTTTATTGATGCTCCTATATCTGGCGGGCAGGCTGGAGCGGAAAATGGAGCGCTTTCTATTATGTGTGGCGGTGACCAAGAGCCCTATTCTCGCATGGAGCGCGTTGTGCAGCCTTATGCTAAACTTTGTCGCCGTATCGGTGATAGTGGTGCTGGTCAAATGACAAAAATGTGTAACCAGATTGCTATAGCTGGTCTGGTTCAGGGATTGAGTGAAGCTTTACACTTTTCTGAAAAAGCAGGCTTGGATTGTCGTGCAGTTGTAGAAGTTATTAGCCAAGGTGCTGCTGGCAGTTGGCAAATGGATAATCGCTATGAAACCATGATTGATGGGCATTTTGAACACGGATTTGCAGTGGATTGGATGCGGAAGGATTTAGGTATTTGTTTGAATACTGCTGATACAAACGGGGCGAGCCTACCTGTGACTGCATTAGTGGATCAGTTTTATAAAGATGTTCAAAAAATGGGTGGTGGTCGCTGGGATACTTCCAGTCTTTTTAAACGTTTACGTGCTATGGAATAAATTTTTAGCATAGTGGCAAGCGTGNCGGTTAGAATACAAACCGTTTAGGATTTTGTATGGCCTGCTCTGCTAATCCTACGANATTCTTTGCCTTAGTGCCGATCNAACTGGGGTNTATGNGCTTGGTTTTACCAGAANTTGCGAAGTAGGANTGCCACACTACCAATCAAATACTCAGTTCTATTAGGGGATTATTCTTGTGTATTTGGTTCCTTCCAAAGTAGCTCCAATGCGAATGCCCGCNCGGGCAAATATTACGGCTAAAATAGGTGCAAGAGCTGTTGTAGTTTCTGCTGCAAGACCGTCTCCTTGATCAGATATGACGTATTCCAAGTCCGCGCCTGCTGCCCATCCGGGCGACCTGCGAAAATTGGAAAGCGCATCTTCAGTCATAAAAAATAATACATGCGCAAACTGTTGTGCTCCAATTTGCAGGCCACCAGACCCTTTAATCATTGAATAATAATCGACAGTTACCTCATCGATAACCAGTGCTCCACGTCCGTATGCGCCACCGAACCCTAAACCTGCCTCGGTCACAAGAGGCATTACTAACATCCCATTAGACTTCTGAGCTAAATCCAATGTGTTTGGATACTTTCGATACATCTCTGCCAATGTGGCACTTACTCGTGCATCAATTGTTTCAGGACCAAGACTGCCCACTCCGTTGCTACAAGCAGCCATGACGCCGGAACTGGCCATTGCGCCTGTAGTAAATGCGCGACGTGAAATAAGTATTTTTTTCATTTTGAGAAGCCTGTAATGCTTATTTATGTGCCTGATTTTTCAAAGCTTATAACATAGTATACGCTTTTATATCGCAGGTGTCACGTGTTTGCCGGTTGAAATTAAAAGCAAGCAATCAAGTTGTAATTCTTGAAATTTTTGGATTTTTTAAGAATTTGCATTCAAAGCAATGACTTTGATTAAATTATTGCTAATGGCATTGACTACAAATTGTTTAAAAATCTCGCAACGGCGGGGGCGAAATAGGTTAAAATGCCGTCGCAACCAGCTCGCTTGAACGCCATCAAACTTTCCATCATTACCTTGTCGTGTTCTATCCACCCATTTTGGGATGCGGCAGTAATCATCGCGTATTCACCGGAAACCTGATAAGCAAAAGTTGGAGCGCCAAAAGTATCTTTGACCCGACGACAGATGTCGAGATACGGCATTCCTGGTTTGACCATAACCATATCAGCGCCCTCTGTTAAATCCCTTTCAACCAATCGTATTGCTTCGTCTGAGTTTGCTGGATCCATCTGATACGTTTTTTTATCGCCAGTTAAAGCGTCAGATGCACCGACTGCATCTCTAAAAGGTCCATAGAATCCTGACGCATATTTTGCTGCGTAGCTGAGAATCATTACGTCCTGATGTTTAGAATTTTCTAGAGCCGATCTAATTGCTCCGATACGTCCATCCATCATATCAGAGGGTCCGATGATATCTGATCCGGCATCAGCTTGAGCCAATGCCATTTTAACTAACGCTTCAGAGGTTAGATCATTTATAATTTTTCCATTTTCAACGAAACCATCATGGCCATTGATGTTATAAGTGTCCAGAGCTACGTCTGTCATGATCACAATTTCTGGCACTGCTGTCTTAACAGCACGAATTGCTCTGTTTGCATGGTTTTCAGGATTCCAAGCTCCGACACAGTCTGTGGTTCGCTCTTCAATACTCGTATATGGAAAAATACAAATTGCTGGAATTCCTAGGTCTGCAGCTTCCCGTGCAGCTTCTACCACTTTGTCAACGGAACGACGCATAACGCCTGGCATAGATGGGATAGGTTCTTCAATCTTTTCACCGCTACGCACAAACACTGGCCATATTAAATCATTAACAGTGATAACGTTTTCGCTTACCATTTTCCGTATCGAGGGTGACTGCCGTACGCGGCGCAGGCGGGTAGCGGGAAAGGAAGCTTGGGTTGGTCGCATAATTATTTGTCCATTTTTGTCAACTATAAAGGGTTGCCACGGATTTTCATGCTTGCCAAGGGTAGGCTTCTTTTAAAAAGCGTGGTTAAGAGGGAACAATCCAAAAATAAGGTATGAATATAACCTGTGGACTGGCACAAAACTATTTTCGAATTGATTGACACTCGATCGTTCTCAAGCCTTTGGTTTTGGATTGTGCTTATCGTTGTGTGGTCTATAGCCAATCACAGAGTCTTAGGTATACCTTTTGATATGGTTGATAAGGCTCGGTGCCATGGTGGACAAACGGCCGATGATCTAGAAGAATTAATACGTATCAAAACAAACAGACTTCTTATAATCAGAAATTCATGCAAGCCTTGGATGCTAGGTATAATATTTTTCGTACATACGGGTCTTTGGTTGCTTGGCTTTTTTTATGGCATCGAGTTTGCACAAGCACTTTTTTTACTTTGTTTTCCTTTGACCCTGATTGGGGTACTAGATTTTTTGACTGCTCAATATATTTGTGAAGAAAAGTCCGTCGGTGAAAAATTATATTTTAGGCTATCGCGACACCGAATATATATTCGAACGATAGGTATAGTTTCAATTTTCATCACGGCGTTATGGGGAATGTATCAAAATATAGCTTTGGGCGTATTTGGTTCTTGACCAGAGGTTGACTTGGTCGTCCAAAAACTGAATTGAGACATTCAATCACTGAAGTTATATATTCTGATGCTTGCAAAAAATTTTTTAACTGTATCGGGTGCGCCTGAAGGTTTTGACGCCCGTATTATTCTAGATGAAGCCGCCAAGCACGGTTCGGTTTTGCACGTAGCTCGCGATGATAAGCGGTTGGCTGCAATGCAGGCAGCACTACGATTTTATGCGCCAGAAATTCCTGTGCTTGTATTTCCAGGTTGGGAATGTCTACCTTTTGACCGCGTGTCACCAAACGCAGAGATCTCATCACAGCGTATGGCTACGCTTGCAGCCCTTGTTCATAAAATGCCAAGTAAATTTGTTGTGCTGACAACTTTAAATTCAGCAACACAACGTGTTCCCGCTCGCGCTTTGCTAAAAGAGGCTGCATTTTCGGCTCACGTAGGTGATCGCGTGGATGGGGCACTCCTACGTAATTTTTTAGTACGTATGGGATTTGTGCAAAGCCCAACTGTTTTGGAGCCTGGAGATTACGCCATCCGTGGTGGTATTATAGATATTTATCCGCCAGGTGATCTTGGTCCCGTGCGTTTAGACTTTTTTGGTGATGTATTAGACGGTGCCCGGCGCTTTGACCCTGCTACACAAAGAACCACAAAAAAACTCGATTTAGTTGAATTAGCTCCAGTTTCAGAAGTGATTTTAGACGACGCTGCTATTACCCGTTTTAGGCAATGTTATCGGATTGAGTTTGGTGCTGCCGGTACTGATGATCCCTTATATGAAGCGATAAGCGCAGGACGGAAACACCAGGGCGTGGAGCATTGGTTGGCATTTTTTCATGATAGGCTCGAGACATTATTTGATTATATGCCTAGTTCTGTAATCACTTTAGATGATCAAATTACTCCGATGCGATTTGCCCGTTGGGACGCCATTTTAGATCAATATGAAACGCGTCGGTTGGCCATGAACAATCGTTCGAAAATGGACAGTGTTTATAAACCAGCTCCGCCAACGGGTCTTTATTTGAATGATGCGGAGTGGGAAGCCGTACTTAAGAATCGCCGTGTTTTACAGCTGGTGACTTTACCACAATCAATAGGTTTAGGTGTTACGGATGCTGGAGGCCGTATTGGTAGAAATTTCTCACCAGAAAGACAGCGCGAAGATGTATTACTTTTTAAAGAATTATCCAACCATATAAGTATCAAATTAAAAGAGGGACCTGTAATTATTGCAAGTTACTCTGACGGTGCCCGTGAACGCTTATCTGGTTTAATTAAAGATGAAGGGTTAGTGGACTTTGTTTCAATTTCTAATGCATCTAGCATTGGAAAACATGGTTTATATTTAACGGTATGGGCATTAGAACATGGTTTCGAGTCATCAGGCCTTACGATAATTTCCGAACAAGATGTTTTAGGCGATCGGCTAATCCGGCAACCAAAACGCAAACGTCGTGCAGATAATTTTTTAACTGAGACGCAGTCTTTGTCACTTGGTGATTTAGTAGTCCACGTCGACCATGGAATAGGTCGGTTTTGTGGTATGGAAGTGGTTACAGCCGCTAGTGCTGCACATGAATGTCTTTTATTAGAATATGCTGAAAACTCAAAATTATATCTGCCAGTTGAGAATATTGAATTGCTCTCCAAATATGGTCAAGAAGAGGGTCTTTTGGACCGATTGGGTGGCGGAGCGTGGCAAGCAAAAAAAGCCAAACTCAAAGAGCGCATTCGAGAGATGGCAGATCGTTTGATCCGAGTTGCTGCTGAACGCGCTTTACGAAAGGCTCCTATTCTAGAACCTCCAGTTGGAATGTGGGATGCGTTTAGTGCGCGTTTCCCCTATCAAGAAACTGATGATCAGCTAGCTGCAATCGGAAATGTAATCGATGATTTGACTAGTGGTACTCCAATGGATCGGCTTATTTGTGGAGATGTTGGCTTTGGTAAAACCGAAGTGGCAATGCGTGCGGCTTTTGTTGCTGCTATGTCTGGTGTTCAAGTTGCCGTCGTTGCACCAACCACTCTTTTGGCTCGGCAACATTATAAGAGTTTCGCAGAACGATTTCGAGGTTTACCCATCGAGGTTCACCAGCTGAGTCGCTTTGTAAGTACCAAAGACGCCAGTGAAACGCGTGATGCCTTATCGCGCGGTACTGCAGATATTGTAGTTGGGACACACGCATTACTGGCTAAGGGCGTACGCTTTCAAAACCTTGGGTTATTAGTTATTGACGAAGAGCAGAAATTTGGAGTTGCTCATAAAGAACGCCTTAAAAGTCTTCGTAGCGACATCCATGTGTTAACTCTCACAGCCACGCCAATCCCGCGGACGTTACAATTAAGTCTTACTGGAGTGCGTGATCTGTCTATTATTGGAACACCACCTGTTGATCGTCTTGCGATCAGAACTTATGTCAGTGAATTTGACACCGTTACTATACGTGAAGCTTTGTTGCGTGAACATTATCGTGGTGGACAATCCTTTTATGTGGTGCCGCGAATCTCTGATCTGGTGGAAATAGAGAATTTTTTGATCGAACAATTGCCTGAGCTTAACTACGTTATTGCCCATGGCCAGATGGCAGCAGGTGAACTTGATGACCATATGAACGCTTTTTACGATGGTAAATATGACGTGCTTATAGCAACTACGATTGTAGAATCGGGTCTCGATATTCCAACTGCCAACACTATGGTGATCCACCGAGCAGATATGTTTGGATTGGCACAACTCTATCAGATCCGTGGTCGAGTGGGACGATCAAAAACTCGCGCCTATGCCTACTTAACCACTAAACCAAGGGCTAAACTGACAGCGACAGCTGAGAAGCGTCTACGGGTTCTTGGGTCACTGGATACACTTGGGGCTGGATTTACATTAGCTTCTCAGGACCTCGATATTCGTGGCGCAGGTAACCTGTTAGGCGAGGAACAATCTGGCCAGATGCGTGACGTAGGCTTTGAACTTTATCAATCGATGCTTGAGGAAGCTATTGCAAAGATTAGGACGGGTGAAATGGAAGGCTTGTCGGGTATAGATGAGCAATGGGCCCCACAGATCAATCTTGGAGTACCAGTTCTTATTCCTGAGACCTATGTGCCGGATCTCGATGCACGATTGGGACTTTATCGACGTCTTTCGGGTCTATCGACTAAGGTTGAATTAGAGGGTTTTGCAGCAGAATTAATAGATCGTTTTGGTGCTTTGCCGCGCGAGGTTAATACGCTGATGCTTGTAGTTCGCATCAAGGCCATGTGCAAACGTGCTGGGATCGTAAAGTTGGATGGAGGCCCCAAAGGCTGTGTGATTCAATTTCATAATGATAAGTTTCTATCTCCTGAGGGATTAGTGGAATTTATTCAAGATCAACGAGGACTGGCTACCGTCAAGGCAAACAAAATAGTTGTAAAGCGTAATTGGGCTAAAGACGCAGAAAAAATAAAAGGCTCTTTTGCTGTTGCTCGTGATCTTGCTGAAAAAGTTATTCTCAAAGAAAAAAGCAAGAATAAAGTTTAAAAGTTATGCGATCCGTCACTTTATTTTGTATGGCTTATTATGTTCATTAAAAAGCTGGATATAAAACAGGTTATTAAAACTGTGCTAGTCAAGACCAATGTTGATGGATCGAATACCATATTGATTATAGATGCAACGCAAGCTCCTAAAATTGATGAGATGGATCCGATGACAGATGCAGCCATGCCAGCGATGTGCCCCATTGGTTCCATTGCAATGGCGTTGAGGTTGGCAATACTCAAACCACATTGAAACATTACGCCAAATTGCCAGATAATAAAAAAGCTAAATAGGCCTGCGGTCCCACTAAATAGAAATATAATGAAAACACTAGACATTATAATTTGGGCGATAAGTGCCCACAATACTATTCTACCCATGCCAAACTGTTCAACAATAAATGCATTTAACAAACTAGACAGTCCTGAAGTTACGGCAATCGAACCAAACCAATAAGGAAAACTTTTAGCTTTATTGAATGTTTGCTCAAAAATTGGTTGAACCATAATTAAAACACTGAACAGCGCTATCATCATAAGGGTTTGCACGAGGATAGATAACCTTACGGTTGGATGATAAAGTATTTGGTGCGTTGCATCAGCTATCAGATACCATTTAAGTGAGCGGCGATCACTATTATCTAAAGTTTCATGCATTCGTGATGCAAACCAAATAAATAAAATGATGCTAAACAATAAGAATGCACCAAAGATCATTCGCCAACCAAAAGCGTCTGCAATCAAAATTCCAATTATGGGGGCAACTCCTGGTACAAGAAGGAATACCATCATTGTGAACGAAAGAATACTCGCCATCGTTCGACCAGAATATAAGTCTCGTATAATAGCAGTGGATACGACTCGCGGTCCAGCCGCACCAAGCCCCTGCAATGCACGGGCTGTGAGCATCAATTCTAGTGTTGGTGCAGTCCAACAAAGAACTGCACCAACTGAATATATTGTAAGGCCAAAGTAAACTACTGGTTTTCGCCCATACGCATCAGATAGAGGCCCTACAAAAAATGTACCTATCCCCATTCCTATAATGAAAAATGTTAAGATCAGTGCCGCCTGAGGAATTTTCCCAGGCGAGAGTTCGGCTGCGATTACGGGTAGAGATGGAAGCATTGCATCTATTGAAAATGCAATCGTTGCGAACATCATTGCCATTAATGCAATGAGTTCTGTCTTCTCAATTTTCTTTTTTGAGTCTAATTTTTGCAATTTTTTATTATTCACATCAATATGCTTGGATAAAGTTGGCCTAATACATGATCTGACATAGTATCTTCAGGCCATTTTTAATGATTACATATTTATTTTATAGTGGTCCTGTTACGTCTCTTTCTGTCTCATTTCGGAAATAACTTTTGCCCACAATTCAGGTGGCTGTGCACCAGATACCACGTACTTGCCATTTACTACAAAAGTTGGCACGGAATTGACACCCATTTTACGTGAATGCGTATCGCGTGCTGTGATGTTTGAACGGTCAGCATTTGATAAAAGTAATTTTCGCACAACGTCTGAATCCATATCGATGCTGGCAGCAATATCTACAAGAACGTCATGGTTGCCAATATCAAGAGCTTTGAAGAAGTAGGATTTGAATAGTGCTGAAACGACCGCAGTTTGTTTGCCCTCAATGCCTGACCAATGGATTAACCGATGGGCATCCAATGTATTTGGCGTACGTCGCATTTTTTCAAAATTTATTTTAAGTCCAGCTTTTCGAACATTCTCCAAAATGGGAGTGTAAGCTTTGATAGCACCGTCTTTACCTCCAAATTTTTTTTCTAGATAAATTCTACGGTTCATTCCTTTTGCTGGCATGTCGGGGTTAAGTTGAAACGGATGCCATTCTATTACTAATGGATGGTCTGGATAACTGGATAAAGCTCGATCTAGATAAGATTTCCCGATATAGCACCATGGGCAAATTGGATCGGACATAATATCGAGCTTGATCGGACCTTTCATGTTTTAAACCTCAAAGATGTTGGCCAAAATTACGTTAGGCGTTCACGCAATAACTTGCCATTAGTGTTTCTTGGGAAGTGTGGAATATGATTGCATGCGCGCAGATGTTTATAATGTGCTAGCTGTGGTTCTAAATATGCTCGCAGCTTAGTCTTGTCCAGCGTCACGTTAGCAGTATAAAATATAATGACTAATTTTTATCAGGTTTTACCTCAACTTGTGCGTCGCCAATCCCTAGTATTCAAGGGACTTGAGCTAAAATCTAATCAATTTAGATAGGTGAAACGCGATACCCGCCAGCATTCATCATATCGTCGTTTCTGTCTAAATAAGTTATTTAACCATTTGGAGCCATTTTACTAATATCGCCTGTTAAAAACCAATCAACTTGAAATTAAGTAGCCATTTTTTTGGTTGATTTAGATGGCATGTCATAAGGCTTGGCTCTTCGCAGTGGATGGATATTATATATTTATATCAGCGCCTTACAGGACCTTCTTTTCCTTTAATTGCAACACGTCTGCTAGGTGGAGCGTAGCCAATTTTGTTTTTATTACCAGTGTTATCCGAGCAAGCAGAGATAAATGTGTAACACTCGGCCATACCATATGCTTCAAAAATCGGACTGCCTGTTGTAGATTGCCATGTGGTATGAGTAAGACTGAAAATTTATCTCCTGCACTTAATCCATGCCGGAGTTTTATTGTATTATTTAATTTGGCCTGTGAAAGTATTTGGCGAAAGACACCCAGTGTTGCCGCAAAAATGGTGATTTTATCTGTAGCGATTAAAGAACCTAAATCGCAGTTCTTTAAACCAAGTGCTGGAAGCAGGACTGTTGCCCTCAGGATTCAAGGATACATCAGCCCAGTGCCAATCGTATATGACCAATTTAGAGCGCCAGCGGGCAATGAAATATCATTTTTTGTAACCTTGACCAGCCTGAATGCATCATTTGGCGGGCCCAGATTGACCTGTCTGCATGACCTATACCGCTTAGCTTGCCAGATGTTCCTGATGTATAAATGATATAACCCAACCTGTTCGGATCTCCTATATGCTAAATAGCAGGCGGCAATCTTCGTAAGTCATGCAATTCTTTTGGTGTGATTTCAGGAATATCAGTTGCAATAGTGACCTATGGGTCGCGGAGTATCAAACAGGGTGAAAGATCTGTCACAATTTTGTCTATCTGTGATTGTTTTGGTGCTACAGATGTGGGTACAGGCGCTAAGCCAACCGACAAGGTAACAAGATAGGTGATTGGGAAATCTAATTTATTTCTAAGGCGCATTAGAATTGTGTCACCTGATTGTAACCCCGCCTGCAAAAGTCCGCTCCAGTGCCGAGAACAGCCGCCTTCAAACTAGTATAAGTCAAAAACTGCTCTTTCACTTAACTTTCAACTGAAACTATCTGTAGAGCTATTTTTGAACTATTTTCATCACGATGCTTTAAAATATGAGCCACCAAATCAAAGGGGTGGGGGTAGGTGGCCCATGTGGCAGTATTCGAGATGCTAAGCATAATATGTCATTGTAATTTAAATCTATAAAGCATTGATTAAATTATACATTTAATTCTATTTAATCCCCTATTTAACACACAATCTAATACCCTTAGTGCCTATATTGGGTGAATATTAAGCAAGATTCGACACAACGAAACGCTAAAGGGCAGGGCTAATCTAAAAGAGTTTTAGGGGCTCAGGTCCGGTGCCCTCAGGACTAAGATCACGGACAACTCCATTTGAGATCGCCGCCGTTCCCGAACATTGTTTTCAGGGTTGATCAAATGTGGCTGCTGTGGACGTTGCTATTAGGTGATCGTGTCAGAGATGTTAGAATGCTCGGTCAACAAATAATATTTTTATAAAAATGATCTAACAATCGTACACCGCCGTAGGATATTCACACCTCAAAATTGCAGTGTATTCATTTCAGGAGAACTATAATGTTTCGTCGAAAATTTTTAGCTATTACATCCGCAGCCCTACTAGCATGTAATTCCATGGCTCTTGCAGATGGCCACTCAAAGGACATCGTAGATACTGCTGTGGGTGCTGGTTCATTCA
>JGI20157J14317_10000753_pt1 | contig 32386 bp, 29 predicted proteins | sample COG_07_FD_14317 | JGI IMG/M metagenome (IMG submission 14317)
AAAAGCGAATGCCCTCGCCTTTTGATAGTGTTATGTCATCCGGCAAGCCAGCTAACAGCCTTTGTTGCTGCTAAATATGCCTCATCATATGAGACATAGACGGCATCACTTTGGCTGCCATAGATAAACCAGCCATTTTGATCCTCTATATCACGGCGATATTGGCAGAAACCGTAAAATTGCTCATTAACAATGAAGACATCAACGCACTGACTGCCGGTCTCATTATTATGAGAGCTTATGACACGTTTCTTTTTCATTCATCACGGCGCGTGGCTTCATAGCCCGATGAGGCTTCGTAATAATCATCAAACCCAACGCGTTGCCGCAACTCGCCAAAATCCATTATATGCTGGGCACGTGGCCCATCATGTCTCATAGCCTCTAATGTCTGTGTCATTGCCTTCATTGCAGCAGACATGACTGTGAGAGGATAAAGCGCAATATGATAGCCAATATCCTTAAGCTCATTCATCGGCAAATCTGGTGTTATCCCGCCTTCAACAATATTAGCGATGAGGCATCCCGGGACTTCAGCACAAATACGGCGCATTTCATCTTCATTTTTTGGCGCTTCAATAAAAATGAGGTCCGCGCCAAGTTCGTGGAATTTCTGGGCACGTTCAATGGCTTCACCCAAACCATGTGTATGATTTGAGTCTGTTCGTGCCAAAATTGCGATATCGCCCGTTTCTTCACGTGCATCAACTGATGCTTTTATCCGGTCATAAGCCTCGTCTCTGCCAACAACATCCTTACCTTTGGTATGACCACACCGTTTTGGGGCAAGCTGGTCTTCGATAAGAACTGCAGCGCAGCCTGCTTTAATAAAGCCAGCAACAGTCCGCCGCGTATTCATCGCATTTCCATAACCAGTATCACCATCTGCCATTAACGGAATTGAGATCGCATCGGTTATATTTCGGGCTTGGTCGAGCACCTCACTATAGGTCATCAACCCAAGGTCAGGCGCACCAATACGCGAAGCCGAGGCCGCAAACCCCGACATAAAGGTAAGCTCGAACCCGGCTTGTTCGATCAATTTTGCCGATAAGGCATCAAAACAGCTTGGTACGGCGTAAAAGTCACCGCTCGCAATAATGTTACGCATTGCTATCATTGAAGATGGCTTTGCCATGAACAAACTCTCCTGTTGGTTTATTACAGCTTAAAAGGAATATAGAGCACGAGGTCTGGCCAGACATACATTACGAACACCGTAAATATCATCAAAAACAAAAACGGAATAACGCCCTTCGAGACATCCCCTAGGCTTGCGCCGGATACAGATTGTATCACATATAGATTCAACCCCACAGGCGGCGTTACCAGCGCACATTCGACCATAATAACAATGAAAATCCCAAACCAAATAGGGTCAATACCAAGGCCCATTGCTGCAGGAAGCAACACAGGAACCATGATAAGCACCATGGAGAGCGTTTCAAAAACCAATCCCATCGCAACCAGAACAGCACAGACCACAACCACAAACAGCGTCTTATTATCAATATACATTTGAATAAGAGCCGAGATATCCTGAGGAATGCGATAAAGCGCAATCGCCTTACCAAAGATTTTAGCACCTGCAATGATAATCAGAATAGCGGCAGTCGTTACCATTGACTCAAAAACTGCTTTTTTGAAATCCGACCATCCAAGGCTTCGCATAACAAGAACCGTTAGGATGAGTGATAGAGAAAACCCAACAGCAGCTGCTTCGGTTGGCGTGAAAATACCTGTATAGATACCCCCCAAAATAAGACCCGCTAGAAGAATGGTAGGCGCAACCCTCACAGAGGCTCTTTTGCGTTCTTTCCAGCTCGCCTTGGGACTTGGTGTGTAACCACCAAAGAACTGGGCATAAATAATCGAAAATATAATGAAGAGGCTAATAAGAAATAATCCGGGTCCAATACCAGCAAGAAAAAGGGCAATCACTGATTCTTCAGTAATAAATCCATATACAATCATCGGAAGGCTTGGCGGAATAAGAATGCCCAGCGTGCCGCCCGCAGCCAGCAATCCATAAACGAAGTTTTTGTTATATCCACGCTCAATCATCTCTGGAATTGCAACAACCCCAATAGTCGCTGCTGTCGCTACGGACACACCTGAAATAGCCGCAAAGATACCGCAAGATACAATTGTTGCGATTGCCAGCCCGCCTGGCCAATGACCTACCCAAGCTTGAACAGCGCCATAAAGATCCTTGCCGCAGCCGCCGCGCAATAAAACATTACTCATCAACAGGAATAACGGCACTGCCAGCAAGATAAAGCCGTCTAGTGTCGACAGAATAGACTGCGGCGCCATCAATGGTGAAAAGCCACCAGCTAACAACATTCCAAGCCCAAGACTTCCAAGAGAATAGGCGACAGGAAGCCCGGCGAGAAGAAGCACAAACATAACGCCAAGGATAAAGATTACTTTCATTCTGAAGCTCCTCGTAGAATTGGTGCGCCTGATAAAAGCTTCACTATTTCAAGGACTGCCTGCACAGCAAGAAACAGAAAACAAACAGCTACCGGCAATTCAGCTATCCAAGCAGGCAAGTCTAACAGACTTCCTGTCGTGCGCCCGCGGGCGAATGAATCATAAAATATTTCCCAGCCATAGAATGCGACATAAAGAGAAAAAACAGTTAACAAAACCATTGTCGCAATAGCTGATACCCGCTGCGCAGGTGGCGGCATCTGGTCTGTTACGGCATTGATCTGGATGTGCCGGCGATGTTGCAATAACCATGGCATGGAAATCAGTGAGCCATAGATGAGGCAAAGCTGGCTAAGCTCTGCTGCCCAGCTAGTCGGGGCAAGAAAAAAATACCGCGCAACAACTTCATAACTTAACATTATGCCAGCAAGGGCAAAAAGCCATGCGGCACACCACGCTAAAAACAACATATATTTCTCAAAATGAACAAACATCGCTACCGCATTCCCCCTTACCTGAAAAAATGCACTGCCCCCTTTCGCAATGAAAGGGCGCAGGCATTTATGTCAGGAAATATAGGCTATCAAAACGTTAGGGTTAAAACTTAGATGCAGCTTCTAAAAGCTGTGCACCCAGTGGTCCGGCTTTGGCCTTATACTGGTCATAAACTGATGTAGATGCGGCCTTGAAGGCAGCAATATCAGCGTCAGTTGGCACAACAACTTTCATCCCATTTTCTTTCGCGACTTTGTAAGCGTCCGCTTCGATCTGAGTGATATAGTTACGAACATCATTTTCTGCATAGGTTGCAGCATCACTAATGATCTTTCGCTGTCCTTCAGTAAGGGCTGCCCACCATTTATTATTAACAACAACCAAGAATTCAATATCAGCATGGTTGGTTACAGTAATTGTATCCATAACTTCATATAGTTTACGTGACTTAACCCCAGAAACACCCGTCATACCTGCATCAACAGTNCCACGTTGATAGGCAAGATATTGCTCAGAACCAGAGATAAGAGTTGGGGCACCGCCTGTTGCTTCAACAAACTGACCAAGCGTTTTGCCAAACACGCGGACTTTTTTACCCTTCATATCATCAGGATTACTAATCGCGCTTCCCTTGGATAGCATGATCGCGCCACCATAGGCCTGCCACCACAAAACAGTTGACCCTGTTCCAGAAATAGCCTCATCGATTGGCCCCCGCACTGGAGACCCTTTCGCCACAGCTTTCCGGACTTTTTCTTCAGAGTTAAGAAGGAATGGCTGATAGAAAATATCAACAGCTGGAATATCGCCGACATAGCGTGTCAGAGACGCAACGCCCGCTTCAATAGAACCTGAACCAACGGCAGCTGGCACTTCTTTATCTTTGTAAAGCTGCGCTGAATCATAAATTTGAACTTCAATATTGCCACTAGAATTCTTTTCTACCTGCTCTTTGAATAGAAGAAGGTTTTGACCAAGATGGCTCTTCATAGGCAATTGAAGTGAAATACGCATTGTTACGTCTGCCGCCTGAGCAGTCAGACTAGTAAGCATAAGGCCAGCAAGGCCTGACATCACTGTGAGTGAAAATTTCATTTGTGTCTCCCGTTAACAAAAACCGTGCGACTTTACTGCCGCTTCCCTAGGTTAAGGAACGATGTTAGCAAACTGCCGAGATGTGTCAAAAGTTATCTGTAATAAACAGATAGATAAATAAGTTGCTATTGATATAATTAAGAAATATCGGGATTTTATTTATTGTTAAGGTGCTATTTCAGGCGTCCTTTTAAAGCGTGTTAAGCTCATCGAGAGGAACATGACAGCGGATCAAATGCCCGTCTGCGCAGTGCTGCCATGGCGGCACCATTTCATCACAAAATGCCCCCATTCTGCGGGGACAGCGCCGCTGAAAGGTACATCCTTTTGCCGGAGGGGATAATTCGACAATATCATCAGCCACCAGCTTTGGCGCACTATCGGGGTCAGGTTCCAGAACAGCGCCAAGCAGCACTTCTGTATAGGGATGAGAGGGCTGACTATAAACTCCATCTGATGGACCAATCAAACTGTTAAATCATCAACAGCTTCAACTGATTTCACCATTTTTACAGCTGACCGCGCCGGGCTTGCACCGCTTGCCGGTCTTGGCTGGATAGAGGCAAGCCTCTGCCCGCATTACTCAGAAGAGCCTCATCGTAGACCAGCCTTTTAAGGCTCGCATAGCGTCATCTGAGCTTTCTGCTGGTTACGCGATTGATGATGGGGCCGGTATAATACTCGAAAAAGGACAGGCAACCGGCTACATAACGGCGCGCCCGAATGCAGCTGCTTATTTTATCAGGCAGGATAAGGCTAATACTGAAACTATGACGCTTGACGAGGTCCGAAATATACCTCTCTAATAACGGTGTTTTTTCAGTAGCCAGCTAGGCAAGGTATCATTCAATGACGGATAGTGATTCAGCACCCATTCCTCGAGTACGGCGCGGTCGGCGCGGCCGCTTATCAGCAACCGAAATAGCCGAAGACAAACAGTCTCCCTCTTTCATTATGGGGCATGCATCAGGCGGTCTTTTTACACCTGTTACTGAAAAAGAATGCGACGCACTGAGCAAGGCTGCTTTTTCTATCCTAGATGATATTGGCATGTCCGAAGCACCGGAAGCTGTTATATCGCTAGTTGTTAATGCTGGCGGCTCACTTTCTGCAGAAGGCCGCCTTTGCTTCCCGCCCGCCCTTGTGAAACGTGCTATCGCAGGCGTTCGCCGCGATTTTAGTTTATGCGGTCAGATACCAGAACATGACATCCAAATGTCGGGCAAGAATGTATCTGTTGGAACCGGCGGCGCAGCGCCCCTGATAGTTGACATTGATACTGGTGAATATAGACCATCAACATTGTTGGATTTATATGACGCTGCCCGTCTTTCGGATAAGCTTCAACATATTCATTTTTTCAGTCGCTCCATGGTTGCCCGTGACATGCCAGACGATCGAACACTTGACCTTAACACCGCCTATGCCAGTCTAGCTGGAACCCAAAAGCATGTTCTGACCAGCTCATCCAGCGCTGAATCCGTTCGTGATATTGCCGCTATTTGTCATGAAATAGCCGGCTCTAAAGAGGCTTTTTGTGAACGCCCCTTCCTATCATTGAGCATTAATCATGCTGTCCCCCCATTGCGCTTCTCAGCGGAAGCCTGCGATGTTCTTCTTGAAGCCGCAGCACAAGGCATCCCAACCCATGTAAACACTTTTGGGCAGCTTGGCGCCTCAAGCCCCGTAACGATTGCGGGCTGTGTTGCCCAGACAACTGCTGAAACGCTCGCTGGGCTTGTTGTTGCGTGGCTTGCAAATCCTGACGGGCTTATTATCTTTGGCCCGCGCCCTATGATAACCGACCTCAGAACTGGCGGCATGGCCGGGGGATGCGGCGAGCAAGCTGTGCTAACAGCAGCAGCCGTTCGCGTTGCCCAATATCTTGACCTGCCTAATTCAACAATCGCAGGCGCAACAGACAGCAAAAGCGTTGATGCTCAATCAGGGTTTGAAAAATGCATGTCCGTCTCGCTTGCTGCCCAGACAGGGGCTAACATGATAACCCAAGCCTGCGGTATGCTAAGCGGATTGATGGCTTGTTCTCATGAAGCCTATGTGGCAGATAATGATATGCTTGGGGTTATTTTACGGACATTAGCGCCTATCGAGATGAGCGAATCTGCTCTTAACGCTGATGCCATTCGCAGTGTTGTCTCAGGCGAGGGCCATTTTCTTGGTCATCCGGAAACATTCAAGCGAATGCAAACAGATTTTCTCTATCCTGATGTTTCGGATAGACGATCACATGAAGAATGGGAAGCAGATGGGCGCCCCGATATCCGGCGTCCTGCAAATGCCAGAGCACGGGAAATCTTGGCAACCCACTTCCCGCAGCATCTCTCAGATGCCAGTGATACACGTATGCGGGAGCGCTTTGATATTCGTCTTCCAAAGCATAAAATGAAAGCGAACAGTTAAGGAGAGTTTCCAATTTCCATTTTTGATAATATCGGCCCTGCCACGAGCAAATCTGTAATTTCAACAGATGATGCCTATCTGCATGCACGTCGACGCCTCCCTAAGATTATCTTTGATTTTATCGAAGGTGCGGCAGGCCGCGAGCAAGCGACAGACCGCAACCAAAAACGATTTGATAATATTATCCTGCAACCCCGGGTGATGGGGGATGTGGCCCAACGGTCACTAGAGACAAGCTTTCTTGGCAGGTCCTATTCTGTCCCGTTTGGCATTGCCCCAATGGGAATGTGTAACCTTGCTTGGCCACATGCAGATAAACACCTTGCACGCGTTGCACAGCAAGCCGGCATGCCTGTTTGCCTGTCAACAGCTGGGTCGAGCACAATCGAAGATATGTATGGTTGGGGCGGCGAGAATACGTGGTTTCAGCTCTATGTTACTCAGTCCACTGACATGGCATTAGAGCTTGTTGAGAGGGCCCGCATTGCCGGATATGACACGCTTATCCTAACTGTTGATGTTCCAGAAGTATCACGGCGCATTCGCGATTTGCGTAATGGGTTCAAAGCCCCGTTTCACATCGGACCAAAACAGGCATTTGATTTTGCCACTCATCCACGCTGGTCACTTTCAACAATGCTGGCAGGCGCGCCGTCGCCGCGTAATTTTGAAACAGACGGCAAACAGACAAAATTTGATCGAAATGCTAGCCGTGCTGGCGCAGATTGGGCATTCCTTGACCGCCTGCGTAAAATCTGGAAAGGCCGCTTAATCATCAAAGGTATCACAGAGCCATCCGATGCTGTGCGGGTAAAAGAGGCCGGTGCAGATGCTATCTATGTCTCCAACCATGGCGGCAGACAACTTGATAGCGCTCCTGCTACGATTGATATTCTACCCCTGATAAGAGCTGCTGTTGGACCAGACTATCCGCTCATTTTTGATAGCGGCGTTCGCAATGGAGATGACATCATCAAAGCTCTTGCGTATGGCGCAGATTTTGTCATGCTTGGACGGCCTTTTATGTTTGCACTTGGCGCTGATGCCGAAAAAGGCGTCAGGAGCCTTGTGAGAGTATTAGCAGACGAAATTAGTGTTTCAATGGCGCAAATTGGTGTGAATAATATTGCGTCACTGACCAATGATGTCGTGGTAAAAACTGAACAGTGAAAAACATCTCGATAACAGACCTAGGTTATTGACCAAAACAGATTATTCACTTGGGTGGGGAATAGATAATTATGGCAGATGCAAAAAAAATCCGGGGCGGAGAAATTCTTGCACGCGCCTTAAAAGAAAAAGGCGCCAAACATGTCTTTACCCTAGCAGGCGGGTTTTGCAATCCTGCGCTAGAGGGCTTTATGGAATGTCAGATGCCCGTGATTAACTGCCCGCATGAGCAGGTTGCAGGTCATCTAGCTGATGGTCATACGCGGATAACGCGCACCCCCTCTATCTGTCTTGTTGGCCCAGAAGGATTTGCGAATGCTGTGCCAGCTATGCTGGAAGCAGGCGGAGAACGCTCACCTGTGATTTTTGTCACTGGCTCATCAACATTAAAGCGACAGGGCGCTGGCGGTTTCAAAGAAATTGATGATGTTGCGATTGCAGCCCCGCTCGTCAAATATTCTGTGCAGATTACAGATGGGGAGCGGATCAGCGAATTTGTTGATAGGGCTTGGCACGCAGCAACAACAGGTTATCCAGGGCCAGTCCATATCAGCCTGCCTGTTGATATCATGTTTTCTTCGTTCGATGAGGATGCTGGCCGACAAGAACGTCCCTTTATCAGAACAGATAAGCCGCTACCGCGTGCCTGGCCTGATCCAACTGCGCTCTCTCATGTTATGGGGATTATAAAGGCATCAGAACGACCGCTCATTATTGGCGGTCACGGCGTCTGGTGGTCGGGTGCAGAAGCCGCCCTTGAGAGCGCCGGCAAAATGTTACGCCTACCGGTATTCAATGTGCCATATCATTCAAAGCTGCTCGGCGAGGAGTGCGACGCCTATATGGGTCTTGCTGATTTTCATCAATATCATCCGAGCAAGCCAGCCATTCATGAAGCAGATGTCGTCATCATGATTGGCGGTAGACTTGATAATCAGATGAATTTTGGTAATCCACCTTTCTTTCAGAAAGACACAACGCTTATCTGCGTTAATGGAAGCCATGAAGAGTTAGATTATAATAGAGCGGCTGATGAAATGCTGCTCTCTGATCCGGGCGCTTTCCTTGATGCGCTGATGGGTGTGGGAAAAACATGGGACAGCTGGTTTGATCTAGCAGAAGCAGCGACGCGCTGACTGGGTACAAGAATGGGAAACCCATATTGCTGCTGAAACGGCACGTGATTTAGCTGACGGGGGCAAAATGCACCCACTTCAACTCTCTCTTGATGTGCAGGCTGAAATGGGCGCCGAAGACTGGTTGATTTTTGATGGAGGCAACACCCATTTCTGGTCTGAAATTGCTGTTAATATGGCTGGCTGGCGGGGCCAGAAACTTGGCGGTATAATGCATCCGGGAAATTACTCCCTGCTCGGTGTTGGCGTTAGCTTTGGTGTGTCTGCTAAAGCGCTTCATCCTGACAAGAATGTGGTTGTTATTTCCGGTGATGGTGCCTTTCTGTCTGGCGGGCTTTCTATTGAAGCTGCCTTTCAAGAAGCAACACCTATCACAATTGTCATTGATAATAATGGTGGTCTGGACTGCATTAGCCAGCAACAGGAACGGCTATTCGCCAATGGTCAGCATTTTGCGACAGACTTCCGCGATATCCCTTTCCATTCTATGTGTGAGGGGCTTGGCGGTCATGGCGAGCTTGTAACAAAACGCGAAGAGTTGGGGCCTGCATTACGCCGGGCAATGGCAAGCGGAAAAACAGCCTGTGTGAATGTAAAATGTCGTGGTGTGATAAGCCCGATTGTTGCCGCCACATCAGATAAGCGCGATAAAGCCTCGATAGAATAGGAGCGTTCATTACGCATAAGCGCAGGCCGCTTGCGCCGCCCCCCTTTTTTACGTTAGCAACAAATGAGAGAACAGATGGCCCTTGTTACATCACATACCCTTAATAGCAGCAACGGAACGCACGCTGGCGGTATTGCTGTCACATTAAGCAATCTTGATAATGGTAATGTTCTCTTTACAGGATATATGGATGAGGGCGGGCGCCTGTCTGAAACAGTTGATGTGTCAGGGGCTGACCCCAAAACAGTCTATGAGATCTGTTTTACAACAGCGCCTTACTGGCACGCACAAGATTTGCCGCAGCAGGGGGCACGCATCAGCGACCAGATTGTCTTGCGGTTTTCCATGCCTGACCCAGATGCGCGCTATCATATGCCGGTGATTTTATCACCAAACGGATATTCAGTCTGGATGTCTATTCCGGAATGAAGATGTCATTTTGCATAAGCTTTTGGGATGAGATGAGGAAATATGTCTGAAGGATTAAATATGTCGCGCCGCATCAGGCGCACGCCCTATACTAATAACGTTCAGGAGGCAGGCGTTCGTGGTTTCACGGTTGTAAATCATATGCTCTTACCCAAAGCCTACCAGCCTTCTGTTGAGGAAGATTACTGGCACCTTCGCGAACATGTTCAGCTATGGGATGTGTCGTGCCAGCGGCAGGTTCAGGTAACCGGACCAGATGCAAAAGCGCTTATTCAGTTAATGACCCCGCGGAATATTTCACGGATGCGCGATAATGACTGTCTGTATGTGCCGATTATCGATGCACAAGGCGGGCTGATTAATGACCCGGTTCTGATAAAGCTAACTGATGATAAATATTGGCTGTCCATTGCCGATAGTGATGTTCTTTTATATGCCAAAGGGATTGCTTACGGCAAAGGCTTTGATGTTGATCTGTGTGAGCCTGATGTTTATCCCTTGGCAATTCAGGGACCAAAGGCTGAAGCCCTTTTATGCAGTCTATTCGGGGATTCTATTGCTGATATTGGCTTTTTCAAATATGGCTGGATTTCGTTTCAAGGCACAAAACAGCTGATTGCCCGTTCTGGATATTCCCGGCAGGGCGGGTTTGAAATTTATCTCGAAGGCGCCCATCTTGGCCCCGCATTATGGCAGGCTATCTGGGAGGCAGGGCAGGCCTTTAATATTACCCCGGGATGCCCAAATCTGATTGAGCGAATTGAGGGCGGATTATTCTCATACGGTAATGAGATGACATCTCAGAATAATCCTTTTGAGGTTATGCTAGGAAAATACTGTGTTACCGATGGGTCGATAGATTATATTGGCCTGCCTGCATTACAGAAAATTGCAGCCTCTGGTAGCATGCGTGAAATTCGGGGCATTCTATTTGATGGCGGCCCCTGTCCAACCTGTTCAGTGCCATGGCCTGTGATGCTGGAAGGACAGGAAATCGGCACGATTACCTCAGCTATCTGGTCACCACGACTTGAGCGTAATGTCGGACTTGCCATCATTGAAAATGCTGCGGGTAATACAGGCAAGCCGATTGAGGTTATCAGACCAGATGCACCTGTTTCAGGTTCTGTTAGCCCCCTTCCCTTTGCCTAGGCTAATAACCATTAGCATCAGATGTCAGCGATGACGTTTATCTTCTGGTGACACTGTAAACGAAGGATATTTCACAGCGATGTTAACAATTTTAAACCACCCACTTCTTGATGTTAAAATGACGAGCCTGCGTGATAAAACTACGCCGCCTCATAGCTTCCGGCGTATCCTCCATGAAGTAGCTGGTTTGATGAGCGCCTCTGTTTTCAGCCACCTGACAACACAAGAAATGTCAGTTGAAACGCCGCTTGAGCATACGAAGGGATTTTGCCTGCCAGAGCCCCTTCCCTGCCTTGTTTCTATTTTGCGGGCCGGAAATGGTCTCACCGACGCATTCTCAGCCATTCTTCCAGAAATACCGATTGGTCATCTTGGATTGCAACGCAACCCCGACACGCATCACGCAGAAGCCTATTATGAAAAACTTCCCAACAGAATAGCTGACCGGCAAATAATTTTGGTAGACCCTATGCTGGCAACGGGCGGGTCGGCAATCATGGCCGCTGACAGGCTAAAAGCCCATGGCGCACGTGATATTCTGTTCGCCTGCCTTGTTGCCTCACCAGAAGGCGTGAGAGCAGTGCAAGACGCACATGATGATATCCCTATCATCACGGCTGCTGTTGACCGCGAATTAGATGAAAATTTTTATATCTTGCCAGGCTTAGGAGATGCCGGAGACCGTATTTATAATACTGTCTAACGGCCCCTGACGGGATAATATTGCCTATACATATTTGCTGTACATATTTGCTGGCTATATTTGCTGGCCATATTTACTGGCTATGCCAATTACCGAAGGTTATCTGGCCCGAAACTATGCGGCAGAATTTCTGCCAGTGTAAAACGCGCCCGCTCGCCTGTCTCATCGGCAATGATGATTGGGGTTGCGGCTTCGGCAAATTCACGAATGCGCTGCCGGCACCCACCGCACGGCGTGCATAAGACATCCCCTTTGCCAGCAACAGCGATAGCGTCAATTTTCCGCCCGCCCGCCATAATCATCGCAGAAATAGCCCCCNCCTCAGCACAGGCACCTTGCGGATAGGCTGCATTTTCAACATTTGCCCCACTATGAATTTGGCCGTTCTCATCACGTATTGCCGCCCCTACATAAAAGCTGCTGTAGGGCGCATAGGCGTGCGACATTGCCGATATTGCCGCAGCAACAAGTTCTGCATCACTCATGATTATCTTTCCTTTACGTAGGGAACACCAATGGCGCGGGGCGGAACAGCCCTGCCAACAAAACCTGCCAGAAGAATAACGGTAAGCACATAAGGCAGAACAAGGATAAGGTCGGTCGACACCTGCCCTATCAGCGGCAAATCAACGCCTTGAAGACGCGCTGCAATAGCTTCCAGAAACCCAAACATAAGACAGGCAAGCAGAACAGGTACAGGCCGCCAATTACCAAAAATCATCGCTGCCAGCGCGATATAGCCTTTGCCAGCTGTCATTTCGCGCACGAACCCGCCGCCATGGGCAATCGACAGATACGCCCCCGCCATACCGCAGAGAATACCGGCAAGTATCACCGCCTTATACCGCATCCAACTGACACTGATGCCAGCTGTATCAACAGCCTCTGGCTTTTCGCCTACAGCGCGCAGACGCAAGCCAAATGTCGTTCTGAACAGCACATAGCCTGTTACAATAACAGCCAGAAACGCAAGCCAGACCAGAATGTTATGCCCTGAGATAACCTCACTATAGATAACCCCTATTGAAGGCCCAATAACCGGAAGAGATTCTATCGTTTCGGTAAACGGAAGTTCCAGAGGCAAGAACCGCTGGTCACGTGACAAAAACGGCGTCTGACCGCCTTGTGAAAATATTGCAAACCCAATCGTTACCGTTAAACCGGAGGCAAGGATATTAATGGCAAGTCCTGATACCACCTGATTGCCTTTGTGAGTAATACACGCAAACCCATGCAGGAGGCTGAACAGAACAGAGATGATGATTGCCCCTGCAAGTCCTATCACAGCAGAGCCCGTAAGCGCGGCAAGTGATGCTGCCGCAAAGGCACTAAGCAGCATCTTGCCCTCAAGCGAGATATCGATAATACCGGACCGCTCAGAAAAAATACCCGCCATTGCGCATAAAATAAGCGGTGTCGACATCCGAATGGTGGCATCTAGTGCCAGTACAAATTGAAGCCAGAGTTCAGCTGCCATCAATCAACTCCTTTTGATGAGGAGATATAGGATGCAAATACTCTGGCTACCATAGGGGTGAACATATATGCCAAGGCGCCTGAAAACAGGATAATAAGCCCCTGTATCATCAGTACCATTTCGCGCGTAATTGTCTGAAATTCGAAATCAAGCTCGGCGCCCCCCTGATATAAAGCGCCAAATAGTAGGCTCGCCAGCAATATCCCAATAGGATGATTACGCCCCATCAGCGCAACAGCAATGCCGGTAAATCCATATCCGGAAGTGAAGTTAAGAATAACTCTTTGCTGTACACCTAAAATTTCGTTCAAGGCCATCAGACCCGCAAGACCGCCAGAAATTGCCATTGTAATGATAATGATTTTGGCAGGAGAATGTCCTGCATAGATAACAGCCCGCTCACTATGGCCTGTGGCGCGAATAACATAACCAAGGCGTGTCCGCCAAATCAGCACCCACACCCCAACACACGCAACCAACGCAATAATAAAGGACAGATTGAGTGGTGATTTTGCAACAGAAAGTCCAACATAGCTCACCAGCGTATGGAATTGAGCCAGCGCAACACCATCAGCAAAACTGCGGGTTTCAGGAGACATCTGGCCAGGCGCCATCAACATGCCAGCCAGCAGCCAGACCATGAGAGACGCAGCAATGAAATTAAACATGATAGTTGTGATAACGATATGACTGCCGCGCTTCGCCTGAAGCCATCCAGGGATCACCCCCCAGAACGCACCAAAAATAACCGCAGCCGGAATAGCAATCAGCACCACCAGAAGAGGCGGCAATAGCGGGTCAAGCAGCAACGCAACAAGCCCCAGCCCCAGCCCGCCTACCATTGCCTGACCTTCACCGCCGATATTGAATAATGAGGCATGAAAGGCAACAGCGACAGCAAGTCCGGTAAAGATAAAATTGGTTGCATAGAACAGGGTATATCCAAGCGCGCCTTTATAGAAAAAAGCGCCTTTTACCAAAACAGACAGCGCCGCAAACGGATTTTCGCCAATCAGCGCAATAATGACCCCTGCCACAATAAAGGCTGCCAGAATATTAATAACCGGCAGTAAGCCAATATCTATCCAGCGTGGTAATTTTTGTTCCATCAGCCAACCCCTGCCATTAACAGGCCAATAGCGCGGGCATCTGCCTCGCTTCTGTCAATAATCCCCATGGAGGAGCCATTATTCATCACCATAATCCTGTCTGATAAGGTCAGAATTTCATCCAATTCAACCGAAACCAGAATGATTGCACAACCCTTATCGCGCATGGCAATAAGCTGTTTATGGATAAATTCGATAGCGCCAATATCAACCCCTCTGGTGGCCTGACCCACAAGCAGGATAGATGGCGCGGCTGACATTTCGCGAGCTAGCACGATTTTTTGCTGATTACCGCCTGAAAATAAATTGCTTTTCAAGGACGGGTCAGGCGGGCGAACGTCAAAGTCTTGCATCAAACCGGCGCAATGCTCGTCAAGCTCTTCAGGGTCGAGCCAGCCAGCTGTTCTGCCGGTCATTTTATCCTCATAGCCAAGGATAATTGTCTCTGCTGCTGTGAAAGGTAGAATAAGACCGGTTGAATGACGGTCTTCTGGCACATGGGCAATGCCAAGGGATTTAATCTCGGACGGGGTTGCTGGCATCTCTGCTGTGACATGACGACCGCCAATCTGAATACTGCCATTGCTTGGTGCGCGAATACCAGCCAGAAGCTCCAGCAATTCAGACTGCCCGTTACCCGATACGCCGGCAATACCAAGAATTTCGCCTGCCTTCAGCGCGAACGAGACATCTGAAACCAGCGCCGTGCTCTTTGCTGACATCCCAGCAGTCAGTTCCAGATTTTCAGCCCGTAGCACAATCTGTCCCGGATTTGCCTCATGCCATATGCCGTCAGTGCGCACCGGACGGCCAACCATAACCTCGGCAAGCTCTTCAGGTGTTGTATCACTGCGGCGCTTATGCGCGACCATCTCACCCCCACGCATCACAGATACATGGTCCGTAATCGCCATAATTTCGCGCAGTTTATGGGTGATAAGCAGGATAGTAACACCCTGTTCTTTCAAGGCTCTTAGAATATCAAAAAGCTGATCAGTTTCCTGCGGTGTAAGAACGCCTGTTGGCTCATCCAGAATAAGAATATTGGCGCCGCGATAGAGGGCTTTTAGAATTTCAACACGTTGCTGCAGCCCAACAGGAAAATCTTCGATAATCGCATCAAGATCAACATCAAGGCCATAACGAGTAGCAAGCTGGGCAAGTTCAACGCGCGCTGCCTCAAAGCCTTTTGCAAGACTGTCTGTTCCTTCATGACCAAGGATAATATTTTCAAGTACTGTGAAGGTCGGAACCAGCATAAAATGCTGATGTACCATGCCAATGCCAGCCGCTATTGCATCAGCCGTAGACCGCAATGTTTTTTCTTCGCCAAACACACTGATAGTGCCAGCATCCGCTTGGTAGAACCCATATAAGATAGAGACAAGCGTTGACTTGCCCGCGCCGTTTTCTCCGATAATGCCGTGGATGTCACCGGTGCAAATATCAAGGTCAATATTATGATTGGCGCGCACGGCTCCGAAGGTTTTTTCAACCCCGCGCAGTGAAATGGCGAAAGGCACGGTATCCCTGCCTTTCGCCTGTTGGTGTGTAACTGTCATCACAAAAAAATGATTATATTAGTAAGGACAGCTGGAATCACTCTCGTAATTATGGACAACAACCTTTCCTGAAAGGATGTCTGAACGCGCTGCCTCAACGGCTGTTTTGATTTTATCAGTCACAAGGCTGGCATTATTATCATCTAGCGCCCAGTCAACACCACCTTCAGCAACACCCAGTACAGTTAACCCAGATGAGAAGGTGCCATTCTTGGCATCCATGAAGGTCTCATAAGCGGCAACATCAACACGCTTCAGCATGGAGGTAAGAACAGAGCCCGGTGCAAGACCGTTCTGGTTTGAATCAACGCCAATCGCGAGCTTACCTGAATCAGCTGCTGCCTGAATGACGCCAAGACCTGTTCCGCCGGCTGCGTGATAAACAACATCTGCCCCGCGGTCGATTTGCGAACGTGTCAGTTCTGCACCTTTAGCCGGGTCATTCCATGCTGATGGTGTTGGACCGGTCATATTCTGGAAGACATCTGCCGACGCTGTCACAGACTTCACACCGCCAACATAGCCACAGGCAAATTTCCGGATGAGCGGGATATCCATGCCGCCCACAAATCCGACTTTGTCTGTCTGGCTTGCATGTGCAGCAGCAACCCCAACAAGGTAGCTTCCTTCATGTTCTTTGAACACATATTGGCGCAAGTTTGGCGCATCAAGCCAGCCCACATCGATAATCGAAAACAGCGTATCTGGATTTTCTGCTGCAACTTTTGAGATAGCATCGGCTTGCGCAAATCCTACACCCAGTACGATCGTAGCGCCGCGTTCAACCATCCGGCGCATTGCTTGTTCACGCTGGGTTTCGTTGGTGACTTCGAATTCCATGACTTCGATGCCGGTTTCCTCGGTGAATTTCTTCACCCCTGCCCATACGCCTTCATTGAAGGATTTATCAAATTTGCCCCCCATATCAAAGATAACAGCAGGCTTTATATCGCTTGAACTAACTGCCGTCTTTTTTTCTTCGATTGGTGTATGCATTGTCACTGCGATCACAGCTAAAACAGCAATACCGATTAGGGCAATTCCTATTGAACGTTTATTACTCATAATCCTAGACTCCTTTTGTTATTTAAGACCGATTTCTCTTAGCCGCTGCTGGAGAAACATATCTGCTGTAAATCCTTGTGTAAGCGCAACATCTGGCCGCGGATGCAAGAACATCGGCATGGAATATCGCGCACTATTTTGGGTGCGTTCAGGATTTACCACACGATGCGTCGTAGAGGGGTAAAACCCGTTTGTTGCGAGTGATAACATATCACCATTATTAATCGTAATCATTCCGGGATCGCATGGCACATTATGCCACTTGCCCTCTATGTCCTGTGCTTCAAGCCCCGGTTTTGAGCCAGCAAGAAGCAGTGTGATCAGATTAATATCTTCATGGGCTGCTGCACGAATGGCGGTGCTGTCTTCAGCCGCGCTTTCTGCTGTATCAGATAAGGGCGGGTAATGCAGAATTCTGAACAGGCTTTGCTCGCTTTTATCCATCATGGTTGAGAGCGGCGCAGTCATTTTGCTACGCACATCTGCTGGCATTTCATTATCCAGCCAGCCAAGAAGTTCCTGACCCAGCGTTACAAGGTCGCTATAGAGCTTTCGCGTCATATCAGACAGGCTGTCCGGCACCCGTCCCCATGAATAGACATGATAAAATTCTTTTAGATCCTTAGCAGCCGCGCCTTTGGCATTTTCAGAGAGAAACGGGAAAAATCCATCCTGATTCTGAGGATCTCTCAGCCAGTCCATCTTGTCGTCTGAGGCAAAAAATTCGGCCCAGCGCGCGTAAGCTTCATCAATGCGCGGCGCAGAGATAGGGTGATTGACCAACACAGCAAAGCCGGTTTCCCGAAGCGATTCTGCTAGAGAATGCTGTGCGTCTGGCGCGGTATAATCAACTGTTTTCACATCCATTGACCAGAACCCTTCTTAGCCTGAAATGCCGGATGCTAGCCCTGCTATGAGGCCGCCGCTATCCGGGATTTTTTCATTCTGTCAGTTTCTTTGCAAATGTCCAGAAATGTCTTGCGTACACCCTCACTATCAACAGCCGTTGCAACCCGCACCGGACGGCGCCCCAAAGCATCATCGCGGATAGTAGCCCCAACCTCTTCGCCGTCAGCTATGACGCGGAGCGGAATCTCATCAAAGGTAAAGTAATGCGGGTCAGTAATCGCAATAACAGCGGCCGGATCATGGATAAGGCAGGCATGCTGGCCCAGCACCCCTTCATAGAAATCCATATAGAAGTCTGAAATGTCAGTCAGGAACCCGCCAATCTCAGGAGCAGCAGCTGACACGCCGGTAAAATCAGCCGCATCACAGGTAATCTGCTGGGTAACATCAAGGCCGATCATCTCAACCTGCCAGTCAGCCGCAAACACCTTGTCAGCCGCATGCGGGTCGTTCCAGACATTGGCTTCGGCAAACGGGGTTACATTACCGCGATGAAACACAGTCCCGCCCATAATGACGACTTTTTTCACATGTTTGATAATTTCGGGATCGTAATCAAGCAAGGCGGCAATGTTGGTAAGCGGGCCAACAGGACATAGAATAATTTCGCCAGAATGCGCGCGGCAGGTCTCTGACAGGTAAATATGGGCCGGCCGCGGATCAGCTGTGCCGGACGGCGTAACAGCCGCCAAAGCGCCCAGCCCCTCAGGCCCATGAACATGATGGGATGGCGGGTTCATCGCCATAGTAAGAGGATGCGATGCGCCGCCAGCTACATCGGCTGAATAAGCCGCCTGCTCAATAAGAAACAGCGCGTTGCGGGTTGCCTGCTCAACAAACACATTACCAAATACCGTGGTCAGCCCCACAACCTCAAGCCGCGGATCAGCAAAGGCAAAATGCAGTGCCATCGCATCATCAATACCAGGATCGGTATCAATAATTATTTTCTGTCTGTGAGCTCGGATTTGAGTCTGAGATGACATGGAAAAGTCCTCCTAGGCCGCTATCCTATCCTAAACCGGATAGAGGTGTCTATTTTTTGTCTTAACCTACGCCTCACTATAATAACACTTATTGGTTGTACTTGTATTTTATTTTTTATGTCATACATGATGAAACGTCACCGCTATCATGCACGCGTCCTGTCTTCGGGTGCCCGACATAGCAAGCAACCAAACAAACCCAACTTTTGGCAAGAAGGATAATATATTGGAGATTTTTAATACAGTTACAAACTCAGTTATCGCGTTGTCCACCTCGGCAACTGCTTACATTGCGTGGAAAGGCTTTGATGCATGGAAAGCACCATATAAATCAAAGAGAGAGTATGAGCTAGCATGCAAAATTCTATGCTTAGTCTATAGTTATCGAGATGTAATGGACCAAACTCGCTTTGATGCCCACCACCATAGTCCAGTTTCAGAAGAGGAAGAACCTACCAAAACAATAGAGGAACGGAAATTCTTGGGTCGGGTCCGATTATATGAAAACCTCCAAATACGAGCAACCGAAATCAGAACAGGAATCTATTCCTACATATTAGAATCAGAAGCTCTGTGGGGAAATGAACTACTAAAAGAAATTCATAAGCTTATCTTCCAGGAAGGATTTTTAAGCAGGTGCGTTTCAGAATACTTAACCCTGTTCGACCCAGCCATAAATGAAGACCAAAAGCAATACTCCAAAATGCTTCTCGCCATGCATATGCCCGGTGGCTTCTTCAAGCTCTCAGATGAGGATGAATTCTCACAAAATCTGGTACCTCATAGAGCTTCATTCCTGTCTGCAGGGCAGCGCCTATCATCAGGACAAGCAGAAAGAATACCATCAGTTTTAGCCCCCTGAACTGAGAGATAAACTGGCTGATAACAGCGTAATATCGGGTAAAAAGACTGGCGATAGAGGTCATGTCACGGCATCCTTTTTCCTAAGCCTTGTCGCTCACGCTATCCAATGGGACTACCATTGCAGGAAAATACGTAACACCCCTTTAAAAAGAACATATTTCTTTTATTTCTTTTTATAGGTGTAATCTTAACGGCAAAAAATCGTGCCTGTCAATGATACATCATGGCAGGCGCGCGCCTCAGATGGCACTGTATTATGATAAGATAGAAGGCCTAGACAAGCGTCTCATCAACATAGACACAACAATGCTCAGCAGGGAAGACAACCCATACGCTACCATCAGGGATGTCTGCTTCACGCTTTACTTTTACCCTTATCGTCATGTCATCAACTTTTGTGGTGACCAGCCGGTAATTTCCAAAATCCTCAATACGGCTAATATCAGCCTGAAGGCTATTAGCTGTTTTCTTGCGCGCAAGCGTTAGATATTCAGCCCGAATACCTAATTTCACATTTGTGGATTTCACCTTAGATAGATCTGTCTTTGTCGCAAATTTATGGGCGCCAATGCTCACACCTGTCTTGCCTGAGAGGGCGGCATCGAACATATTCATCGCTGGAGCCCCAATGAAATAGCCAACAAATGTTGTCTTTGGCCGTTCAAACAGCTCCTGCGGCGTGCCAACCTGAACAATCCGTCCCTCATCCATAACAATGATGTTATGGGCAAAGGTCATTGCTTCATTCTGATCATGGGTGACATAAATCAAGGTTGATTTATAAAACTCATTAATTTCCTTCAGCTTGCGGCGGAGCCTGAATTTAAGGTCAGGGTCAATCACGGTAAGCGGCTCATCCATCAAGATGGCGGCTACATCATCACGCACCAGACCACGGCCAAGCGAGATGAGCTGTTTTTGGTCAGCTGTCAGCCCATTTGCCGGACGCTCAAGCAGATCTTCAAGGCTTAATGTTTCGGCAACTTCTGTGACTTTGCGTGCGACAACATCAGGCGCAACATTCCGGCAGACCAGCGGAAACGCTAAATTATCCTTCACGGTCATCGTGTTATAAATCACCGGAAACTGGAATACTTGAGCAATATTTCGGGTTGCTGTGGTGCGGTCTGTTACATCCACACCATCAAATAGTATCTGGCCATGCGACGGGCGCACAATGCCTGACATAATATTCAGCATGGTTGTCTTGCCACAGCCTGACGGGCCAAGAATAGCGTAACGGCCGCCATCATTCCATGTCAGATTGAATTCCTGCAGTGCAAAGACAGGGTCAGCTACATCTGGTGCATAGCTGTGGGCGATATTGTTTAGATCAATTTTAGCCATTATTTGCCACCTCCGAATGGCGAAGCCGCAAGCCTGCCACTCTCATCGAATGCATAAAGTTTAGCGGCATCAAGCCCGATATTCACCTTGTCACCAGCAGCAAAGTCTTTGACCATATCCAGCAGGCCAATCAATGTCTGATCGCCATTTTGAACATGCAGATAGGTTTCAGACCCAGAAATTTCGGCAAGCTCTACGTTAAACGGAATGCCTTTAGCGGCAACTGACACGTCTGCTGCTCGTACGCCAAACGTATAGCGCCCCGATGATAGGGATGAGAAATGCGGCGGCACCGCAAGTGAGATGGAGTCATTGACCCTAATTTTTCCCTCAGCGATATCGCCCTGCATCATATTCATCGCTGGGTCATTTGCAATTTGGGCAACACGAATAGTTGCCGGATTTTCAAATACCTCTTTGGCTGTGCCTTGCTGAAGAACGCGTGCTTCATCCATCACGATAATATCACCGCCAAGCTGCATGGCTTCTACCGGGTCTGTGCTGGAATAAATTAGGATTGAGTCTGAACTTACTTGCGATGAAAAAATATTCCGGAATTCTTCACGAAGCTGTTCGCGCAATTTATAATCCAGATTAACAAGTGGCTCATCAAGCAACAGAATGCCAGCTTCTTTTGCAAGCGAGCGTGCCAGTGCAACACGCTGTTGCTGGCCACCGGAAAGCGCCTGAATTTTACGATCCTCAAACCCCATTAACCCGACATTTTGCAAGGCCGACATCACCTTAGTGTTGATTATCGTATTATCCATCTTGCGTTGACGAAGCGGGAAGGCAACATTTTCAAACACCGAAAGATGCGGATAGTTAATAAATTGCTGATAGACCATCGCAATGTTTCGCTGCCAAACAGGTACAGTTGCGAAATCCTGCCCATCTAGTGTCAGAGTGCCTTGCTGGGGTGTCAGCAGGCCTGCAATGGTTTTCAATAAGGTTGTTTTGCCTGCAAGCGTCCGGCCTAGAATGGTGTAAAGCTGTCCCTTTTTCATCGAAAAGGAGACATCATTCAGGTGGAATTCCTGCTCAGGCTTATAACTAAGATTTTGTGCAATGAGGTCCATCTTACTTTAACGCTCCTGACAGATTGCCTTTGGATAAATAACGCTCCACCAGGAAGGCTACAATAATAAGCGGTGCAACCGATACCAAGGCTGATGCTGACAAGCTCCACCACGGCGTAATAGATGAATTAAGCGCTACAATCGCAACCGGCAGTAACTGAACTTCGGTAAAGGTCAGAATGAAGGCGAAGAAAAAGTCGGTCCATCCGAAAATCATGCAAAATAATCCCGCCACGATTAACCCCGGAATGGAATTTGGCAGTACGACTTTGAAAAACGCCTGATACGGATTACAGCCATCAATCAAGGCTGTTTCATCGATTTCGCGCGGTACCTTGTTAAAGAAATCCACCATAATCCAGACAGCAATTGGCATAAGAAGCACGATATAAACAAGGATAAGGCCAACCATACTATCTAGCAGGCCAAGAAAGCCAAGCATGATAAAGAACGGTATCGAAAGCACAACAGGTGGCATAATACGCTGCGAGATGAAGAAGAACGTAATATCGTTATTCTTGATAAACCCTGCCTTAAAGGTAAATCGCGATAAGGCGTAGGCTGCTAATGTACCCAAAATAATGCTTATCAAGCTTGCCATGCATGTGACAAAAATACTGTTGAAATAGGGCTCGATAATATTAATACCGCCTTGAGCTGGCGATCTGACAAGCACTTTCCAGCCTTCTAGTGATGGCTCGAAATCAACCCATGGGATGTAAGTAGCACCCCCCGTCACAGAGTTAAAATCTTTGAATGATGTTGACAGAGCCCACAGAAATGGTGCGACAACAAACATCGACCAGAAAGCAATAAACCCATATTTTAGCGTGCGATAAACAAACGTCATAACTAGGCTTTCTTGATAAATAGCTTGACCAGAACATTGGCAATCACGGTCAGACTAATAATCATGATAATAAGATAGGTGAATGACAGAGCCGCAGAATACCCCATCTGAAATTCGCGCAACCCTTTAATAAAGATATAGAAACTTGATGTTTCAGTTGATGTGCCAGGGCCACCAGAGGTCAGCACGTAAATGGTGTCCATAATTTTCGAGGCTTCAATTAATCGTATTATAATCGCCCCTATGGATATCGGCGCCATCAACGGAAATGTGACATAGACAAATTTGCGAATAGGTCCTGCCCCATCAATGGCGGCGGCAAGAAATGGCTCTTTTGGAAGTGACAGCAAGCCTGCAAGCATGAGCAGGAACATAAAGGGTGTCCATTGCCACACTTCAACAGTGATGACAGTAACCAATGCCAGATATTCATTGCTGAGCCATAATGGCGTCATATCAAACAGGCTGAAAAAGTCGTTCAGAGGGCCAAGTGACTCATGAAAGAAGGTCCGCCATATCACGGTCATAATAACCGGTGTAGACATCATAGGAATCAGGAATAGAACTCTAAAAAAACGCTGAAAAGCAATATCTTTCCAGACCATATGCGCAAGCGCAAATCCGATAACATATTGTAAAAAAACTGTTGTTACGGACAAGAAGCTCAAGCGGAAGAAAGATTCCCAGAANCGCGCATCATCCGTAAATAAGCGGACATAGTTTTCTAATCCGATAAAATCCAGACCCGGGTAGAAACTATCCCAGCTTGAGAGGCTGAGCCGGACTGTAAATAATATGGGAAAGATAAGAATCCCGATAAGAACCAGCAAACCAGGTAATAAGAATATATATTTATGCTTAAAATTCATTTTACTGTCCCGGGCTAAGAAGCGTGACCGCCCAGAATGGCGGGCGGTCACATAGATAGGTTTAGACTAGTTTAGATTGTCTTCGAGTGCGACGCCAACAGCATATGCTTTTCTGACATTGTCTGCACCAACACGCTTGACGATCTTTTCCCATTCAGCAGCCACTTCATCGAGTGCTTCTTGAGGTGAGAGCTGACCAGCAAGAGCTTTGGATGTACCCGTTGCAATCGCGCTTGTGAACTGGAACACACCAGGGACACGCAGTGGGAAGACACGGTTTGTGCTATTTTCTTCCATATCTAACAATGTCTGAGTATATTCTTCGGCAATCTTCTGATCCCATCCCTGACGCTCAACATAGATGCTCGGGACAAAGTCAGATTTCTTGAACGGGTTCACACCAAAACGGCCAATGGCAATATCAGCCTGGTGGTTTGCATCATTTGCAAAGAAGCACAGATAGTCAAAGGCCACATCATGGTCTTCACTATCTTTTGCAACAGCAGCGGCCCAGCCCCATACAATGTATGGTGCCTGATTGAAGCCCTTATCCCAGTCACCTGACACACGGTTCCAAACACGGTCTGCGCCCGGTAGAGGTGCTGCGCCAACCATATTCTTGATTGGGCTACCATCTTCCATAGCTTTTACAAAAGCATCATCCCATGAGAAGCTGAACAGTGTCTGTCCACCACCAAATGAGTTAATCTCATCACCAAGACCAAAGTTAATGCCGCCTGGTGGCACATATTTTGTTGCTTCAACCCAGTCACTCAGAGCTTCAACAAAGCCAGGACCATTAATCAGTGGCTTCATTGTTTCTAGATCAAAGAAGAAACCACCCGGTGTATTCGGATTTTTTGAATAGGCAACTGAACGGCTGAAAAACGCCGCATACATCAAGTCATCTTTTTTCATGACTTCTGCAGAACCATATTCTAATTCGCCGTCATTATCCCAGTCCCAGCCATTAAAGTAGGCCGCAATTTCCCCATATTCTTTCCATGTGCGTGGCACACGAAGTTCCCGACCTGTATCAGCTTTGTACTTCTTCTGATATTCAGGATTATCAATGACGTCTTTTCTGTATTTCAGATAATGACGGTCACCATCAATCGGGTATTGAATCATTTCACCATCCCAAGATGCCACATCAATGTGACTCTTAGTTACGTCCTGCATCTGGCGCATATTGACGTATTTTGCTGGTACCGGCTGAAGATACTGTTTCCAGTCACGGATAAAGTTTGAGAAGCCAAAGACGATGTCATATGGCGACTGACCTGCCTGAAACGGAACCATTGCCTTGGCATAGAGGTCACCTGCAGGTGTGTGTGTTACATTAACTGTTGCGCCGGTTAGCTTGCTGAATTGCTCAGCATGCAAAGCTGTTGGCTCACCAATAACAGGAACAGCATGTGTGTTGATAGTTAGTGTTCTACCCTTATAGTTCTTTTTAGACATCGATTCATAAGAGCACTCACCAGCGATATCACCGGTATTTTTGATATGTGGAAACTTGTCGCTCCACTTATCTGCTTGGGCATTTCCGGCTATTAATACAGCCGCAACAGCCAAGCTGGTTGCATAAAATTTAGTCTTCATTGTTTCCTCCAGTTTGTTATTTATTTTTTTAAGGAACGAGAACGCCTCGTCCCTTGACCTTGCCGTTATTAAGATCTTGGAGTGCCTGATTGGCGTTTTCCAAGCTGTATTCTTGAACTGCTAGATTGACCTTGCCTCTATCAGCCAGCGCCATCAATTCTGTAAGCTCAGCCCATGTTCCAACAAGATTACCGATGATATTTTTCTCGGTCGTAATCATCTCAAACGCACTGACATTAATGTCTTCGCCATATCCGATGACATAGTAGCTGCCCATGGCACGGGTCATCGCCAAGCCTTTGGCAGTCGTGCCGCGTTCAGCAACAAAATCCAGAACCGCCTCAGCGCCAGCGCCTTTGGTTAGCTCAAGAACGCGTTCAACTTCATTGCCATCAGCTTTTACCAAATGGTCTGCACCACAAGATTCAGCCAGCGATAATGATATCTCAGACGGGTCAACAACAATAATCTCTGCGGCACACATCGCACGCAGCACCTGAATGCCGATATGACCTAGACCGCCGGAGCCGATCACAACACATTTCTCACCTGGCAGCAGATGACGTGACGCTTTTTTAGCGGCACGGTACGCTGTAAGGCCTGCATCGGCATAAGCAGCCACTTCTTTTGGCACGAGTGATTGCGGTAGTTTCACAATATTACGCACCGACGTTTTCAGTGCTTCAGCGTAACCGCCATCACAGCTAACGCCGGGGAATGAGCCTTCACCATGCATATCATGGCCGCGACGACAGGCAAGGCATGTACCGCCGGTAATTTTAGGGTGAACAATAACCGGGTCGCCCTTTTTCAAACCCTCAACTTCAGAGCCAACATCTTCGATCCAGCCTGCATTTTCATGTCCCATAATGAGCGGCAGCAATTTACGGTCTGCATCCATAGCCTCCCGCCATACACCCTCAATGATATGTAAATCAGTCCGGCATACGCCAGCACCGCCAATGCGCACGATGACATCACTGGCTTTCTCAATTTTTGGATCAGGAACATTTTCCATCTCGACCCAAGATGATGCGGTAAGGTCATCATCGTAGCTTTTTAAAACTTGAGCTTTCATTTTTTCCACCCATTTATCGAAATCAATAATCAGCGTTACACGGGAGACCATGCCAAACAACGCTGTTCTCTGTTCAATAATGCGCAGGCAGAGCCAAATTATGTTCATTTTTTGAACAGTTGTGGGCTCAGCGTTTAATGAGTAACGTTATATTAGAATTATGGGGATAATTGTTTAAGCATGGACACTAACCATATAAACCGCAAAAACCAGCAGGATATTCGCGGTCAAACATCGTCACAGCTTCAGGTTAGCAACGCTGACATTTCTGAAAGCTGGGCACGCTGTAGAAATTATGGGCTCCATTCTTCTGGTCGTCCCATTGAAGCTGTTGTGTCATCATCACAAATGACAGATATCCTTGAGCAGAACCACTATATCCGCCAACTGGTTATCCCTGAGCTTGAACTGCTCTACAACCAGATAGCTGGCACAAATTTCATGGTGGCCTATGCTGATAATAACGGTATCGTACTTGATTCCCTGCAAGATGTTGACTTTCAAGCTGGTGAAGGTGGGAAAACTGTTATCCCGGGGTCCATGTGGATGGAGCAGGTCCGCGGCACAAATGCTTTGGGTCTTGCCTTGCATAATGCTCAAGCTCAAATTGTGACCGGAGGAGACCATTTTTTCAAAAAATTTGGTGACCTGTCCTGTTTTGCCAGTCCCATTTTCGACTATAAGGAAGATATTGTTGGCGTCATTGATGCAACATCTGATGCAACTGCCCGAAATCATCATACGTTAGCGCTGGTAAAGCTTGCGGCCCGAAATATCGAAAACCGTCTTTTTGTCGAGCAATTTAGCACCTCACTCATTTTATCTTTCCATGCACGTCATGAATATCTGACAACAACAAGTGTGGCTCTTATTGCAGTTGATAGTTCGGGATTCATCCAAGGCGCCAACGCAAATGCCAAAGCCATGTTAAGCGGCCTAGATTTATCCAGCCGGCACTTTTTTAGTGATGTATTTTCGCTGAAATTCTCAACAATCATTGATGAGCTTCGCGCTAATGCCATTATCCAAATACGCGATGTTATGGGCTCTGAAGTCTTCATGACGGTACAGCATTCAGTGTTAGCCCGTGTGTTGAGTGTGCCTGATACCTCTTCAGTCCGGCATCAGAGGGCTACAGCTCACCTCCCCAAAAATATATCTGAAGAACAGCAACCACTACCGCGCACCTCAGTAACAAAGGTTTTTGAGGATGAAATTTTAGTCTGCCAGATGGCGGTTGCTGTCCAATCACTGAAAATAGGGCTTCCGGTTCTGATAGAAGGTGACCGCGGGACTGGCAGGACATCCCTTGCACGCGAGTTACAGAACCAATATCTTGCTGACCAGCCTTTTGTGACAATCGACTGTAATCTGGTAACAGCAGATAATTTTGATAGTGAATTATTTGGCAATCAGGGACGCTCTGAGTTTTTTCAAGATAATGCAAAAACAGGGCTTTCGGGAAAATTATATCAGGGCAGAGACGGTACCGTCTTTTTCGATAATATTGACATGCTTCCCCCGCATCTATTGCGTATTATCTGTCAGATTATGAGTTCAGAGGAACAGCGGCGCGACCTTAATATTACGGCGATTAAGGGATTTCTGTTTTCTGCCAAATCTGGCTGGCTTGCAACTGACTGTGAGGAAGATGCCTTTGATGAATTTGCTGAAGCTGTTCACGGCTGTCATGTCCAGATTCCGAGCTTGTCAGAGCGAACAGATTTTCAGAAAGTTGCTCAGGCAATAACAGCCGATTTATCACCGCAGCACTGTCTCTCTAAAGTGGCGATAACGGGCCTGCGTACTGATAAATGGTCAGGAAATTTGCGCCAGTTAAGAAAGACGCTTCAACTTGCTATAGCAAATGCCCCTGAGACGGTTATCCGTGAGGATATTAATAGCGCTCTGCCATCATCACGTGGACGCGCACCAACACCCTGCCCTAAATGTGCTAACTCGCCTGTCCGCGCTGAAAGCTGTGTCAGCATTCAAAAGACTTGGCTTAAAACAGGTCAAAATGTGAGCCTTGTTGCACGTCGGCTTGGCGTGTCCCGCAATACAGTTTATAAGCATATCGAAAAGCAAGACACCCCGTAAAGCTTGTCCTTGCGAAACCCCTAAAACGTTGCATGCTTATTTTCTCACACCCCCTGATAAGGTTTATATAGATTTCCGCGAAGGGCGCTGTTTTCAGCAGGTCGCTTCTTTTTTGTGATTTATGCATTATGGCAGGGACATCCCTTAGGTATCACTAAATGCTTTATGTTCTCACGCACAATATTTTGCCGGTATTTTCCATTCTGGCGCTTGGCTTTATTTTGGGGCGCACGCAGCTCGTCTCAAAAGCTGAAGCGACGACATTAAACAGGATTGCCTTTTTAATTTTGCAACCACCGCTGATTTTCCCACTGATAAATGGGGTGGATTTTGAAAATTTTGCCTTTAGCGGTATTGCCTTTTATGGCATGGGTCAGGCGGTGATTTTTAGCGCAACATTCATGACCTGCCGCTTTATTCTGAAACATGAGATTGTTGAATCATGGCTTCTGGCAATGGCGACCATATTTGTGAATTCGGTACTTTATATTTGGCCTATTACAAACCTTATTTATGGTGAAGGTGCAAACATTCCAATCGCTGCTATTGTGGCGTGGGACGCCTCCATCACATTTGCGTTTTTTATTGTCTCAACTGATCTGCTGGCGAACAAGACCTCCTCAGTAAGCGCATCGCTCAAACGGGTTGCCACCAACCCTATTCTGATTGTCATCGTGCTTGGCATTACAATGAACCTTTTGCATATCCCAACACCAGCACCTGTCTTAACCGGCTTGAAGTTTGTAGGCGCAGCAGCAGCGCCTCTTACGTTATTTGCCCTTGGTGTGATTTTATCAGGGCACAGCCTTGCGCCCTCCAAAACGATAATCGTGGTCTCGTCCCTCAAACTATTTGGCTTGCCGCTTCTGGTTGGCGCTCTGCTGACGTTGGGCGCGCTCGAAACACAATGGAACCAGATGCTGCTTCTCAATGCAGCTGGCCCTGCTGGCGCAATGGCCTTTGCGTTGGCAGTGTTGCATAATGTCCGAACCGACAGAATTGCGCCTGTCATTATCTGGACATCGGTTCTATCGCTCTTCTCGCTCGCATGGCTTGCCTGACACCCGTTCAAAAGCTCTTTCAAGCAACCTATAATATGGCGCTATTTAAGAGATACCCCAGTCATGTAACACTTGCTCATTATGCTCACCCAGCCGTGGCGGAGGCCGCTCATATCGAGCAGGCGTTTCGGATAATTTAGGCGGATAGGCAACCGACGAAAAAACAACACCATCATCGCGCATTGTAGACACCTGCGTTGCGCGGCTTTTGACATGCGGGTCAGAAAAAACGTCTGGTATTGTATTTATAGGACCACAAGGAACACTCACAGACTCAAGCAAGCGAATGATATCATCTGCCTTCATCTCCATAAGCCGCGATGCGAGAATATCGTCAATAAGCGTGCGGTTTTTGCATCGCTGCTCATTGGTCTTAAACCTACTATCACCAGATAATTCCGGCATTTCAATAACAGCACAGAGATTTTGGAACTGGCGGTCATTTCCGCAATTAATAATTAAATGCCCATCACTGGCAGCAAACACACGGTAAGGCACAACACTTGGATGGTTGTTTCCCATACGCTGCGGCAACACCTTACTATTAAGCCAAGCTGATGACTGGTTCGCAAGCATCGCGGCTTGGCTATCAAGAAGTGAGCAATCTATATATTGGCCAATACCGCTAGCAGTTCGATGATGAAGTGCCGCTAAAATTGCTGTAACTGCGTTTAAGCCGGTAAATAGGTCACAGATTGCAACACCTACTTTCAAAGGCTCAGCGCCAGCCTGACCGTCAGCCTGCCCGGTCACACTCATCAATCCACCCATACCCTGAATAAGGAAATCATAGCCAGGCTTATGAGAATAGGGCCCCGTTTGCCCAAAGCCCGTAATCGAACAGTAAATCAGAGAGCTATTGATTTTCTGCAAACTCTCAAAGTCGAGACCAAACTTTGCCAGACTGCCAGGCTTAAAATTTTCAACAAGGACATCTGCCTTGCTCGCAAGCTTTATAAGCGTATCACGGTCTTCACTGTTGTTAAAATCCAGAACAACTGAGCGTTTATTTCGATTACAGCACGCAAAATAAGACGCTTCTATGCGGTCACCATCGGGGGAATGCATAAAAGGAGGCCCCCACCCTCTTGTATCATCACCACCATCGGGGTGCTCTATTTTAATAATATCGGCGCCCAAATCACCTAGAATTTGGGTTGCTGATGGCCCGGCAAGAATACGGCTTAAATCAAGCACTTTCAGCCCATTCAAAGCCGTTTCAGTCTTGGCGTCAGCACTCATGAAATAATCCTCCTATCATCCAGCCCCTATATTACAACCTACATATTCACTTGCATAAACACCATAAAAAACCCATATTATTTTTATCGGATATATAACGTGAGACTGGGCAACAACGATGGATTTTTCTTTTTCAGCAGAGCAAACGTCACTTATTGATACAGTACGGAAATTTGCAAATACAGAACTCCCTGACATTGCTAAGTCAGTAGAAACTAATGATACGCCTCCATCAAGAGACATCGTTAAGAAATTTGCCGAACTAGGCCTACTTGGCGTGAATTTGCCAGAGGCTTATGGCGGCGGCGGCATGGGGCACCTAGAGGCTGTCCTCGTCCTTGAAGAAATTGCTAAAATTTCTATTGCCGTTGCGTTTCCGGTCTTTGAGAGTTCATTTGGCCCAGCATTAGCGATTGCCCATTATGGGCCCGAAGAATTACGTCAGCGGGTCCTCCCAAAGGTTTGTTCAGGCGATATGATGATCGCAGTCTCTATGTCTGAGCCTTCTGCAGGAACAGCTCTGACCGACCTTAAAACGACGGCAACAATTTCCGGCTCAAAGGTGATATTGAATGGTACAAAGCGCTGGTGCTCCGGGGCCGGTCATGCAGATGCTTACGTGGTATATTGTAAAATGTCTGACGATGTTGGCGCAAAAGGGATTGGCGCTGTTCTTATTGAAGCAGGAACAGAAGGGTTTTCATTTGGCGCGCCTGAATGTCATATGGGGTTCCGCGGTGTGGCCAGTGCGGATATGTATTTTGATAATGCAGAAATCCCAAAAGAAAATATTATCGTCCCGGCTGGTGGCTTTAAGAAGTTAATGGAAGCCTTTGACCTTGAGCGATGTGGGAATACAACAATGAGCCTTGCTTGCGCTCAATCAGCCTTTGATTATGTTCTAGCCTATGTTCAGGAGCGCAAACAGTTTGATAAAGCTCTGGTCGATTTTCAGGCTGTCCAGCTATCGCTTGCCGAAATGAAAATGAAACTAGATGCGGCACGCATGCTCCTCTACAGAGCGGTTGTTAATGCTCAAACAGGCCTGCCCTCTATTGGCGAAAGTTCAATTGCGAAATGCTATGCGAATGAAATGGCACGTGATGTTACTGGCAAAGCCCTGCAATTAATGGGCGGTTATGGATATTCAAAGTCATTCCCGATAGAGCAAAAAATGCGTGATGCATGGGGATGGGGTATTGCTGGCGGTTCCATAGATGTTCAGAAAACCAATATAGCATCTGCTCTTGTTGGACGGAGATTCAATCAGCGCGCCAAATAGAGGTTCTTACTTAAGTAAAGCCCCATAAATACAACTAAGAATTAGCCCAGATAATCTGGACATCACAGGACACCCTGAAATCTATGGTCTTTTAATCTAGTAGTGCCGCTCTCGGCATTTAGCAATGCGCCTTCGCGTGGGTTTTTGGCAAGATGTTCTTCAGACAGCGTGAATGTGGCTGATGTCACAAACAGGGT
>JGI20157J14317_10000759_pt1 | contig 32279 bp, 25 predicted proteins | sample COG_07_FD_14317 | JGI IMG/M metagenome (IMG submission 14317)
ATTGATATAAATTTAGACTAAGTCATGAAAAATGATAGAAAAAACATTATTTTACAAGCTCTAGCTGGATTGCTGGAAGAAAGAAATCTATCAAAAATAACCACATCGCTGTTGGCAGAAAAATCACAAATAACTGAAGCTGCTCTTTATAGGCACTTTCCAAGTAAAAGAGCTATATATGCAGAATTATTTTCTTTTTGTGATGATGCAATTTTTACTAAATGTGGAGAACTTAAAAAAGCAGATCTTGATTCAAAAGAAAAAGTAAAAAATGCATTTTTATTTTTTATGATATTTATTGAAAAAAATAAAGGGTTTGCAAGACTTTTATCAAGAGAAGCACTTTCATCAGATGAGCAAAATGTAACAGACTCAGTAAATCAATTTTTTGAAAGGTTTGAGCTATCAATTAAACAAATGCTTTCAGAAGATACTGATAAATTAATTACTCAACCTGGAATATCTGCTCAACTAATTGTTACATGTTTAGAAGGAAATGTTGGAAGATATATTCGATCTAAGTTTAAAGATTCACCTAGCAGTTATATTGATAATATTTGGGAGTTACTTTCTTTAAATATATTTAAAAGTTAATCAATAATATTTTCATCTAAGAAAAGCTCAAAATAACCATTAATATCATTTCCNTCATTTGGCTTTCCAGTATCAGGATTGACTTTGATGAATGATAATTTTTCAGGTATGGAATTTTCTTTAATTTCTAGATCTTCTAACTGGTCACCCATATAGTCAACCCAAATAGGCAGAGCTATAGAAGATCCAAACTCATTTTTACCCAGTGAGGAAAAGTCATCTGTACCAACCCAAACTGTAGTTACTAAATTGTCATGGAAACCTGAAAACCATGTACTAATAGCATCATTAGTCGTCCCAGTTTTACCTGCAATATCATTTCTTTTTAAAATAGCCGATCTTCTTCCAGCTGATCCTCTTTTCATATGCTCTTGAAGAATATCTTTAACTAAATATGCAATTCTTTCATCCACTACCTTTTCTTTCTTGTTCATTGGTTTTAAAAGTGTGTATGGGCGTTTGGCTTCCATCTCTACTGTATTGAGCCATGGAAAAGCTGTTAAAGAATCAATGCTCTTAGACTCTTCATAATCTTCATGAGAATATATAACTTGATTGTCTCTATCCAATATTTTATCTATATAAAATGGGTCAACCAAATAACCACCATTTGCAATTACACCAAAGGCTCTGACCATTTCAACTGGCGAAAAATTTCCTGATCCAAGAGCTAAGGACAAATCTGCCGGAAGTCTAGATTTCTCAAAACCAAACTTTTCTATATATTCATGTGATTTATTTATGCCTAGCTCCCTAAGAAGTTTTATAGATACTATATTTATAGATTGAACTAATGCCTCTCTGATTGAAGTGGGACCATAAAATTTACCAGTATAGTTTTGTGGCTTCCAAACACTTTCTAGATTTTTGTCTTCAAAAGCTATTGGAGCATCATTAATTAGGGATGATAAGTTATAGCCGTTAGCTAATGCAGATGCATAAATAAATGGTTTAAAACTAGAACCTGATTGAGGGTAGGAAAGCCTAACCCTATCAAAATTACTTTTGTTAAAGTCCAGACCGCCAACATATGAAATAAGTTTTCCATTATTTGGATCAACTGATATCAATGATGCCTCTGCAACTGGAATCTGATCTAAGACAAAAGTTTGATCAAATTTCTTCAAGTAGATGAAGTCACCTAAATCTATAAAATCATTGAATGACTTTGGCTTTGACCCTCTTTGATCAATATCTAACCTTTTTCTAGCCCACTCATATTCTGACGACCAAGGAATTGAATTAATTTCTAGTTTTTCATTAAGATAAAATAACTCTTCAGAACTTAATTTTATTACTAACCCTTTTATATAGGATTTATAAAAAGGGAAGTTATCAAATATAGATTTGATTTCATTAATTAGAAGTTCTTTATCATCAAAAGAACTGGCATTAGAAATTTCATCAAAAATAAAAGAATTGTCTAATTGATCTAACTGGCTTAGTTGGTCTTTATCAAAAATCTCTATAAAGTTTAATGAATCTATCCATCCATGCCTTTTGTGATAAATAGATAATTGGTTTTTAAGATGCTTTAGAGCACTAGCCTGCGATTTAGAATTAATTGTTGTATAAACAGACCATCCATTTTTATAAGCTTTTAAGCCATACCTTCTAATAATTTCTTGTCTTGCAAGTTCTGCAATATATCTTCCATCAACATCATATAAATCAATATTGTTTGTAACTTCTAATGGATCATCTATAGCACTACTATAAGATTCATAAGTTATCAGTCTTAGTTTAAACATTCTTGATAAGATCCAATTTCTTCTTTGCTTTGTTCTTATAGGAGCCTTAATTGCATTTATTCTAGATGGAGATTGGGCCATGGCAGCTATTGCAGCAGATTCTGAAAGATTTAAATCAAGTACTGATTTATTAAAATAAGTGTTGGCTGCAGCTTCAATACCGTAGGATCTATTACCAAAAAAATTCCTATTCACATAGAGTTCAAAAATCTCTTCTTTTGTAAGATTGCTTTCCAATTCCAAGGCAAGAAAAATTTCTTTTAGTTTTCTTAGAATGGTTTGATCTCTTGTAAGAAGATAGCCGCGAACTACTTGCATAGAAATAGTTCCACCTCCCCCAAAACAGCCATCAGGACCAATACATCTAATGATGGACCGAATTAAACCTGTATAACTTATACCTTGATGATTAAAAAAAGCATCATCTTCCGCAGCAAGGAAGGCATTTTTTATATTTAAAGGTATTTCATCAAAATCTAGAGGCCTTCTTTTAATCTCTCCAAACTCACCAATTAAAACGCCATCCTCTGTATAAATTTTAAGAGGCATTTGCAGTTGAGACTCGTCAACTAAAGATATTTCTGGAAGAGAAGGTTTTATTAAAAAAAATGATGTTAATACAGCAATGATTGCCATTACGCAGCCTGAGATGCCCAGCCAAAAGAAAATTTTGATTGTGTTTAACATAGTTATTTAATTATTATCTCTTAAACAATCAAGTTTTAATATGAAAAAAGGTATTTTCAAGAGTTAGATGGTAAAATCTCAGCTTACAAGTAACTTATTATGAATATATTTATAGTCGGTCCGATGGGATCAGGAAAATCAACAGTTGGAAAAATAATTTCAAGTGAATTATTTCTCAATTTTTTTGATACTGATGGAGAGATTGAAACTAGAACTGGAGCATCTATAGATTGGATATTTGATCTAGAGGGTGAAGATGGTTTTAGAAAAAGAGAAACAAAAGTCTTAGAAGAAATGGTCCAGCAAAACTCAATAGTTTTATCTACAGGTGGAGGAATCATTTTATCTGAGACCAATAGAGAGCTACTTTCATCAAGAGGTACTGTATTTTATCTAGCTACTCCTATAGATGTTCAATTAGAAAGAACCTCTAAAGATAAAGATAGGCCATTGCTTAAAGATGGAGACCCTGGAGAAATTCTTAAGAACCTGCATATTGCTAGAGAGAGTCTATATGAAGAAGTCTCAGACTTTACAGTAAATACTGAAAATAAATCAAGCCAAGAAGTTTCTTCAGAAATTATAAAATTAGTTAAAAACTATGGCTAAGATTATTCAAGTTGGAAAAAAGATTCAAGGTATGAGGTTGTAATTGGAAAAAATACAATTACAAGGACAAGACTTGCATCTCACTTAAAGTCTAAGAATAAAATTCTTGTTATTACTGATTCTGGGATACCAAAGAAGTATATAAAAGAACTTAAGACAGCTTTGGGTTTTAATAAACAAGTACATTTTCATATGATTCCTTGTGGTGAAGAATCTAAATCATTTGCAACTTACATAAGTATTCAAGAAAAACTTGCTGATCTAAAATTTGATAGGTCTGATTCTATGATAGCTTTTGGTGGTGGAGTTGTAGGAGACATTACTGGGTTTTGTGCTGCAACATACTTAAGAGGTATAAACTTTATTCAGATTCCTACAACCCTTCTTTCACAGGTAGATTCTTCTGTAGGTGGCAAAACAGCTATTAACATCAAGCAAGGTAAAAACTTAGTAGGTTCATTTAATAATCCCAGTATGGTGCTTATTAATAGTAAATATTTAGAGGCTCTACCAGAAAAAGAATTTAAGTCTGGCCTTGGCGAGGTAGCCAAATATGCATTCATTGGTAATAAAAAACTTTATAAAATTCTTCAAGAAAATTCAAAAGAAATTACGCAAAGAAATTTAAATATTCTAGAGCAAATTATTGAGGAGTCGATCAATACTAAGTCAAAAATAGTTACTAAAGATGAGAAGGAAGCAGGTGTAAGGGCTATTTTAAATTTTGGTCACACTTTTGGTCATGCTATTGAGGCCTTTAATAACTATAAAGGGATTACTCATGGGGCTGCAGTTACTCTCGGCATGTCAATTGCTGCAAAGATATCTTATTTTGAGGGCCATATAAAAATCCACCAATTAGATAATATTATTAATTTAATTGATTCTTTAGGTTTGGATAGTAATTATGAAAAGTATAAATTTAAAGATTTAAAAAAATATCTCTCAAATGATAAAAAAGTTTCATCTGGTAAGCTTAATTTAATATTAATTAATTCAAAAGGCATTGCTTTTAAAACAGATAAATTCCAAGAAGAGAGTCTTAAGAGGCCTTTTAATTAAGCAGCGTTAGCTGTTGTAGCTTTCAGTAAATCCTGAATATTTGATGCCGCGGGAACAACAAGCCAAAAGTAAGGTTCAAATCTATCAAAATCATCAACCAGCTCTTTAGCCTTAATACTGCTAGTATTTTTATAATGAGATTTAATTATTTCTTTAAGATGCTTCCTATGAGATTGCATATCTTCTGTTGTGATTCTTTCTAGGTTGACTGAACCTCTATTACAGTTATCAAAAAAAGTTTTGTCTTCATCTAATACATATGCAAAACCACCAGTCATACCTGCACCAAAATTAGCTCCAACAGAACCAAGAACAGTAACATGTCCTCCTGTCATGTATTCACAACAATGATCACCAGCGCCTTCGATAACAGCATTTGCTCCAGAATTTCTTACTGCAAATCTTTCACCTGCTCTTCCAGATACAAATAGTTCACCTCCAGTTGCTCCATATAGACAAGTATTACCAACAAGAGATGTATTAGTGTTGTTCCTTGCATAATGATTAGTATTTTTAATAATAATACTTCCGCCATTCATGCCTTTTCCAACATAATCATTTGCATCACCTTCTATGCTTAAATTAATGCCATTAGCATTCCAGCAACCAAAACTCTGTCCAGCAGAACCAGTAAAATTAAGATTTATACCTGCTTTAAATCCTACTTCTCCAAAATTGCTTGCAATATAACCTGATAATGATGCTCCAACTGACCTATCAATATTTTGTATTTTATAATCTAAAGCAATATGCTGATTTTTATCAATTGCATTTTTTGTATCCTTGAGGATTTTCTTAGCTAAAACTCCTTTATCCCATGGAGGATTCTTTTTTGAGGTACAGAAAAAAGATTCTTTAAGGTTTTTATCTTTGAATAATAAATCACTTAGATCGATTGACTGATACTGTGAATCAAGATTTTTAATTTTTTCTAAATATTGTGTTTGTCCAATAATATCTTCAAGCTTAGAAACTCCCATAGCGCTCAAGTGATCACGGACATCGTTAGCAATAAATTTAAAATAATTTATAACTTTCTCTTTTTCGCCTACAAAATGTTGGTTAATTAAATCATCTCTTTGCGTTCGCTACACCGGTAGCACAATTATTAAGATGGCATATTCTTAAATATTTACACCCCATAGCTATCATTGGTCCCGTACCAAAACCAAAAGATTCTGCTCCAAGAATGGCCGCCTTAATTACATCAAGTCCAGTTTTCATACCACCATCTGCTTGAAGTCTTACTTTGTGACGCAATCCACTATCTCTAAGACTTTGATGAGCCTCTGCTAGTCCAAGTTCCCATGGAGAACCTGCATACCTTATAGAAGTTAGAGGACTGGCTCCAGTTCCTCCATCATGTCCCGATATAGTAATTAAATCTGCATAAGCTTTTGCTACACCTGAAGCAATAGTTCCAACGCCTGGTTCAGAAACTAATTTTACAGAAACAAGGGCATTTGGGTTTACCTCTTTTAAGTCATATATGAGTTGAGCTAAATCTTCTATAGAATAAATATCATGATGAGGTGGAGGAGATATTAAAGTAACTCCAGGAGTAGAATATCTTAATTTAGCTATTAACTTATTAACTTTTCCTCCAGGGAAGTTGACCTCCCTCTCCTGGTTTAGCCCCTTGAGCTATTTTAATTTGTAGCACCTCAGCATTAACTAAATAATGTGGCGTTACACCAAACCTACCTGAGGCAATTTGTTTAATTTTAGACATTTTTGAAGTGCCGTATCTTTCAACTGCTTCGCCACCTTCTCCAGAATTAGATCTCCCTCCAATTTCATTCATTGCTTCAGCAAGCGTCTCATGAGCCTTGGGTGATAAAGCGCCCAAACTCATTCCAGCAGAATCAAATCTATTTAATATATTCTTTTCGGTCTCAACCTTATTTATATCTATTTCTTTTTTTCCAGTATTAATATGCAATAGATCTCGAAGCATAGCTGGAGGTCTATTATCTACAAGACCTGCATATTCCTTATAAGTTTTATTAGCACCACTACTAACTGCTTCTTGTAATTTTTTTACTATCTCTGGATTATATGCATGATACTCACCACCATGAATATATTTAAGAAGGCCGCCAACATTCATATCAGACAAGTTTGATCTCGCATAATCATCAATAGATCTAAGCTGAGCATCCAAGTCTTTAAAACTTTTACCCTTGACTCTACTAGTTGTGTTAGTAAAACATAAATCAACAACATCTTTATCTAGTCCGACTATTTCAAACAACTGAGAACCCCTATAGCTAGATATTGTAGAAATTCCCATTTTTGAAATTATCTTAAGCAATCCCTTGTTTATTCCTTTTCTATACCTAGAACAGTTTTCATGAGGATGACCCTTAAGTTCATTTCTTTGAGTCAAATCTAGAATTGTTTGGTAGGCTAAGGATGGATAAACAGCAGTTGCGCCAAATCCAATTAGGCAAGCTATTTGATGAGTATCTCTTGCAGACGAAGAGCTAATTACTATATTTGCATCTGATCTTAATCCTAATTTAACTAGATGTTGATGCACTGATCCAACAGCTAATAATGCATTAATTGTTAATTTTCCTTCAGGAGGAACATCTTCAATTAGATGAATTATTGAGGTGCCATTTTTAACCATATTTACCACATCTTTTTGTAGCATTTTTATTGCTTTCTTTAATGATATAGAGCTATCGAAAATCAGATCTATGCTTTCTGATTTAAAATATTTATTTTTTAAAACTGCTGCTAGTTTTTTATGTGAAAGAACAGGAGAAGTTGTAACTAATCTTTTTGCATGATTAGCAGTTTCCTCATAAATATTAAGTTCAGGTCCAAAACAAGTCTCTAATGTCATTACCCCGACTTCTCTTAATGAATCTATTGGTGGGTTTGTAACCTGCGCAAACTGCTGTCTAAAAAAATCATAAAGCTGTCTATGCATTTTACTCATAACAGCTAGGGCAGTATCATCTCCCATAGAGCCTGTCCCTTCTTGGGATTCAACAGCCAGGGGCTTTATAACCGATACCCTCTCCTCCTTAAATAAAAGAAAAAGCTTTGATGCTGTTAAAAACTTATTTTGTTCAATTTGCTTAGACCAGGTCCTTCATATGAATCTAAGCTTGATTCTATGTATATAGCATTTTGTCTAAGCCACTTTCGATATGGAAATTGCTCTTTGAGATCTTCATCTATTTGAGTCTCATTAAAAATCTTGCCAGTAGAAGTATCAACTGCCAAGATACCGCCTGGTTGGACTCTACCTTTCTCTAGAACATCTTCTTCATTAACTGGATTAACACCAGTTTCTGAAGCTATAGTAATAATGTTACTTGAATCGATCTGATACCTTGCTGGCCTAAGGCCGTTTCTATCCAAAATACATACTGCCCATTTACCATCTGCCATAACAATTCCAGCTGGGCCATCCCATGGCTCCATATGCATGGAATTATATTCATGGAAACCTCTAATATCTGGATCTAGTGTTTGAGTATTTTGCCATGCGGGCGGAAGAACCATTCTCACTGCTCTGAATAAATTAACCCCACCTTTGACAAGAAGCTCTATCATATTATCTAAAGAAGAAGAGTCTGATCCAGATTCATTAACAAGTTCCTTAAATTTCTGAATTTTAGGAATTAAAGGTGTGGAAAACTTTGAAGATCTAGCTTTTACCCAGTTCCTATTTCCTCTAATAGCATTAATTTCTCCATTATGAGCAAGGAGTCTAAACGGTTGAGCAAGATGCCATCTAGGACTGGTGTTTGTTGAAAACCTTTGATGAAAAACACATGTCGAAGCTCTAAAATCTGTTTGATTTAGATCAAGATAAAACTCTTTAATTGATCTTGGAAGCATAAGACCTTTATAGACAATAGTTTTTGATGACATGCTGCATATATACAGTACTTCGTCATCCATAAAGATTTCTTCTATAAATTTTCTTGCCTGAATAAGTTTTGTTTCAAACTCTTGATGATTGAAATCTTTTGAATTTGGTTTAATAAAGATTTGATAGATATTCGGGAGGCAGTCTAGAGCTATCTTACCAAGAATTTTTTTTTGAACTGGAACTTCTCTCGTTGTGATTAAGGTTAATGACTCTTTATCCAAAATTTCTTCTAATTTAGGAATAATAGTATTAATTTTTTTTGTAAAAAATATTTGACCTACTGCAAAATGTTCACCTAAATCTTTATTTTGCTCTTCTGCAATCTTTTTTTTAAAGTAAGCATGATCTATATCAAAAAGAAGACCGCAGCCATCTCCAGTTTTACCATCCGAGCCAACACCTCCCCTATGAGTCATGCTAACTAAAGCATTAATTGAATTGAGAATAACTTTATGAGATTTTTTACCATTCGTATGAGCAACTAAACCAAAGCCACAGTTATCTCGAAATTCTTTTTTATTAAATAGTCCAGGCATAGTAATCGTTTATAGGATAAAACATTGTAGCATGTAATATATCATTTGTTTTCTAAAAGTGTCATACTACGTCATACACTTTTACAATATGAAAAATAAGCAATATAAAATTGAGAAAGGAGTTTTACTTTTTACTCAACCAAAGTCGCCTTTCTTTTATGGAAAGCTAAGAGTTAATGGAAAGTACATAACAAAATCGTTTGCTCCTCTTGAAGATTTTGAAATTGCAAAAGAAAAATTACTTAAATGGAAAGAGGAAGTTTTTTCAAAACAAGGAAATAACTTCAGCCTTGAAAACAACAATTCGTCACTTAATTATAGAGATGAATATGTAAATCATGAAAAGCTAGATAATGATTTTCAATTTCTAGATGTCAGAAGATATGATCCTGCCAAAAAATCAGCCGAAGAAAGAAAGATTAGTTTTGTTGAAATTTATGGAGAATATAATCAAGTTCAAGCATCTAACCAAGCTCATAGATGTTTAGATTGCGGAAACCCATACTGTGAATGGAAATGCCCTGTTCATAATTTTATTCCTGATTGGTTAAAACTTGTAAATGAAGGGAATATTATAGAAGCTGCTGAATTATGTCACTCAACAAACAGCTTGCCTGAAGTATGTGGAAGGGTGTGCCCACAAGATAGGCTATGTGAGGGAGCCTGTACACTAAATGATGGTTTTGGTGCAGTTACCATTGGTTCAACTGAAAAATATATTACTGAAAAAGCATTTGAAATGGGCTGGAAACCTGACATGTCTTACAGAAAATGGACTGATAAAAAAGTTGCTATTGTTGGCGCTGGGCCAGCTGGAATAGCATGTGCAGATGTTTTAACAAGATCAGGTGTCCATAGTCATGTTTATGATAAAAATGAAGAAATAGGCGGATTATTAACTTTTGGAATACCTGAATTTAAATTAGAAAAATCTGTTGTTAAAAGAAGAAGGAAAATTTTAGAAGAAATGGGTGTCAAATTTAAATTGGGTAAAGAAATTGGAAAAGATCTACCATTTAAAAAATTATATGACGAATATGATGCCGTTTTTTTAGCTATGGGCACTTATACATCTCTCGAGGGAGGTTTTGCTGGTGAATCATTACCAGGGGTATATAAAGCAATTGACTACTTGATTTCTAGCACAAAAAAACTTTTGAAGTTACAAACTAATAAAAATGAATTTATAAATTTAAAGGGTAAAAATGTAATTGTTTTAGGTGGTGGAGATACAGCTATGGATTGCAATAGAACTGCAATAAGGCAAGGTGCAAAATCAGTAAAATGCCTTTACCGAAGGGATGAAGAAAATATGCCAGGATCTAAAAGAGAAGTTCAAAATGCAAAAGAAGAAGGTGTTGAATTTGAATTTAATATTCAGCCTATAGATATAGTCGGAAGCGAAAAAGTGCAAGGTGTGAAAATTGTTAAGACTCAATTAGGTGAGCCCGATCAAAATGGAAGAAGAGTACCAATACCTATACCTGGATCTGAAATAATTTATGAAGCTGATGCTGTTATTGTTGCTTTTGGTTTTAGAGCAAGTCCATCAAGTTGGTTTGGAGATTTTGAAATTAATACCCAAAAAAATGGGCTTGTTATAGCTGAGGAGCATCAGGAATATAAGTTCCAAACATCAAATAAAAAAATATTCTCTGGTGGCGATATGGTCAGAGGTTCGGATTTGGTTGTTACAGCTATATGGGAAGGACGTGAAGCTGCAAAAAGTATTATAAAATACGTTTCATGATAGAAAGAGAATCCATTTTTTTAAAAGCGCTTAATAAAGAGACCCTTCCTATTCCCCCAATTTGGTATATGCGCCAAGCTGGAAGATATATGCCTGAGTATAGAGCTGTTAGAAAGAAGTTTAAAAACTTTCTTGATATGTGCAAAGAGCCTGATGTTTGTTGTGAATTGGCCCTTCAGCCTATAAATGCTTTTGAACTAGACTCGGCCATACTGTTTTCTGATATTTTAACAATACCTGATGCTATGGGCCTAGATGTTAAATTCTTAGAAGGAGAAGGTCCGGTATTTGGCAATCCAATAAAAACTGCCAAGGACGTATTAAATATTAAACCATTTGATTCTGATAGCCTGTCTTATGTTTATAAAGCTGTAGGGAATATTAGAAGCGCCCTGCCAAAACATATTCCATTAATTGGTTTTTGTGGAAGCCCTTGGACTTTAGCTGCCTACTCTATAGAAGGAAAATCCTCTAAAGATTTTTTATTTACTAGAAACTTTCTAAAAGAAAATGATGATGAAGCACATATATTTCTTAATAAGCTTACAGATGCTTGCTTTGAATACCTTAAAAGACAAATAGAAGCTGGAGCTGATGTTATTCAGATATTTGATTCATGGGCTAATCTGTTAACTGAAGATGATTATAAAGTTTACTCTTTAAAATATATAACTACTTTAATAGGCCTATTAAAAAATGATGCCGTTACAAAAAATATTCCAATTATTTTATTTTCTAGAGAACCTAAAGTTCAATTAAAGACCATTATGACATCTCAATCTGATTGCCTAAGCCTTTATTGGAGTATGAATGATATTGATTTAAATGAAGTAAAAAATAAAGTTGCGATCCAAGGCAACCTTAATCCTGAAATTCTTTTGGAATCAAATGAAGTAATTAAGCAAGAAACCTTGAAAATTCTTCAGAAATTTAAAAATTATCCTGGATACATATTCAATTTAGGACACGGAATTACTCCAAATATTAATCCAGATAAGATTAAATTTTTAACAGATCTAATTAGAAGTATTTAGTCAGCTTTTTTTGATTCTGGCCAAACTCTTATTAAACCCTCTTGAGTGCATGATGCAACCAAATCTCCGTTATGGGAAAAGATAGATCCTCTTGAAAACCCTCTTGCATTTCTAGTAATTGGGCTATCAATTGAATATAAAAACCAATCATTAAGATCAACTTTTCTATGAAACCACATTGCATGATCTAAACTAGCATTTTGAAGATTTTTAGTTAGAAAGTTTACGCCAACTGAATTATTTGCAGCAGCAATAAGACCCATATCAGATATATATAAAAGAAATGCTTGTTGTATCTTTTGATCATCAGGAATTATGCCGTCAGGCTTAATCCAAGTATTTTTGTATGGTGGTAACCTTTTTGGATTAAAATAGTCTTGTTCTTCTACAGGCCTCATTTCAATTTCTTTTTGGCGAATAAAAACAGGCATATCATCAGGATCTAATTTTAATTTTTTGAGGAGCTCCTCCCTTATTTCTATTTCATTTCTTAACTTTTCAGGACCTGTTATATCTGGCATTGGGATTTGATGCTCAAGCCCCTCTTCATCTTTTTGAAAAGATATTGAGCAACTAAAAATTGCCTCGCCATCCTGAAGCGCTTTCACAGTTCTAGTTGAAAAACTTTTACCATCTCTTATTCTGTCAACCATAAAAATAATAGGCTTATCCATATGACCAGGTCGTAAAAAATAAGAATGGAAGGAATGAGCGAAATGATCAACGCTAATAGTTTTATATGCCGCAATTAATGTTTGCGCCATTACTTGGCCACCAAAAACTCTAGCCCAGCCAACATTCTTTCCAGTCCAGGTATAGATGTCTCTATCAATTTTATTTAACGAAAATAAATCTAAAGATTTTTCTAAAAGATTGGGCTTTTCTTCCATTGGACTAGACTCCTTTAAACAAGACTAATGATTTTAAGAGTATCCATCTTACATTGTTTATAAAAAAACTAGAACTTTCATGAGTCAAAAAGTATCATGGTTACAAATTAGAAAAACTAAATAAAAAAATGGCAATCAATTCCAATATAGATCTTCCAAAAAAACCGAATATAAAGATAGAGGTATCAAAGGTTTTTAATATTGACTCTAAAATAACTGTTAAGGGTTTTAAAGATAAAACTGAATGGGTTCCAGAAATAGATCCTAATTATGTTTTTGATAGAGAAACAACTTTATCGATCTTAGCTGGTTTTGAGCATAATAGAAGAGTGATGATTCAGGGTTTTCATGGAACGGGAAAATCGACACATATTGAACAAGTAGCTGCTAGGCTTAATTGGCCTTGTGTAAGAATAAATCTTGATAGTCACATTAGTAGAATCGATCTGCTTGGCAAAGATGCTATTAAATTAAAAGATGGTAAACAAATAACTGAATTTCAAGAGGGTTTGCTACCCTGGTCCATTCAAAACCCTGTTGCATTAGTTTTTGATGAATATGATGCTGGAAGGCCTGACGTTATGTTTGTAATTCAGAGGATTCTTGAAGTTGANGGCAAGCTAACTCTTCTTGATCAAAATAAAGTTATTAATCCCCATCCATGTTTTAGATTGTTTGCNACTACAAATACTGTAGGTCTTGGTGATGTCACTGGCCTCTATCATGGAACACAGCAAATNAACCAGGGGCAAATGGATAGATGGCACGTCCTCTCAACCTTGAATTATCTTGATCCAAAGCAAGAGTATAAAGTTGTTGTGTCTCAGGTTGGCGACATGAAGGGTGCAAAAAACCAAGATACTCTTAAAAATATGATCAAGTTAGCAAACTTAACAAGAAATGGATTTGCAAATGGAGATATTTCAATCTTAATGTCACCACGAACAGTTATTTCATGGGCTCAAAATTATAAAATATTTAAAGATATAGCTTCATCTTTTAAATTAACTTTTCTCAATAAATGTGATGAGATGGAAAAGCCTATATTTTTAGAATATTTCCAAAGATGTTTTGATATAGATATTGAAGGTGATGGGCCAAAAACATAAATAAAATGGGCTGGATAAAAAATAGAGATAAGCTTTATGAAGCTTCCATATCATCTATAAAAGCTATAGCAAAAAATAAAGATCTTACTTCTAAAAATGGAATACCTCAAAGACCTCCAGTCTTAGATCAGGCTTCTTTATCTTCAACGCCAAGATCAACAAAGGATTTATCTACTTGGAGAGGTGAGTCAGACTTTCAAGCATTCTGGTTTGCTTACCATAAGCCCATTAAGGAAATACCCCTCACTCTTCCAGCAAGACTGGTCTTTAATGAACTTGAAATGTCCAGAGTGGAAATAATAGGCTCATCAGATTTTAAAGGCTCAAAGACAAATATAATTGACTATCTTGAAGCAAAAAGTTTAAGTATTGAGGATCAGAAATCACCAAATTACACGGCTCTTTGTGCCAATCTATGGTTAAAAGATGCTGCTGGTATTACCTTACTTCCAGCATCTCGAAAAATCCTTAATAATTTTAATGAAAAATTTGCATCTGCAAATCTATTTGAAATTAAAGAAGATATAGTAAATACAATTTCAAACCAAGAAAACTTTAGTAAATTATCTGAGAAATTCTTGAAGAAGATAAATTTGCTTAAAATTGATAACTCTGAAGAAGATCTCAATGAAGATGAGCCTTTTGAATCTCCGGGTAGCACAAATGAAATTGAGCAAGGAGAAATGGAGGATCAACAAGATAATGATAGTTCAGATCCTGAAAATATGCTTGAAGATATGGATATTGCAATGGATGATAATATCCAACAAGTTGAATCAACTTCAGATGGAACCTCGATAGATGAAGAGATCGAAGCTCTTGCTTACCCTGAAAATAACTATACTACTAACGGACAACAAGACTATTCTATTTTTACTTCTGCATTCGATGAGATTATTGATGCTAAAGACCTCACAACTTCCGATGAAGCATTAAGACTAAGAGTTCAGCTAGACAATCTAATAAAGCCCTATCAGACAACAATAGGTAAATTAGCAAACAGGCTACAAAGGTTGCTTCTAGCAAAACAGAACACAAGCTGGAACTTTAATCTTGAAGAAGGAATCCTTGATACTGCTAGACTCCACAGAGTTATTGCTGAACCGGGGCATCCTTTAAGCTACAAAGAAGAAACCGAAACAGATTTTAAAGATACTGTTGTAACGCTTCTTATAGATAATTCTGGTTCAATGCGAGGAAGATCAATAAGTCTTGCTGCTATTTGTGCTGACATCATTGGAAGTACACTCGAAAGATGTCAAATTAAAACTGAGGTCTTAGGCTTTACAACTAAACATTGGAAAGGTGGAGACTCAAAGCAAGAATGGATAAACAAGGGAGGTTTCACAAACCCGGACGACTAAATGATATTCGTCATATTATTTATAAAAGTGCAGATAATACATGGAGAAGGTCTAGAAAATATTTTGGTGCAATGTTAAGAGAGGGTCTTTTAAAAGAAAATATAGATGGGGAGGCTCTGGCTTGGTCTCATGAAAGACTTATTAAAAGAAATGAGGAAAGAAAAATCATGATTGTTATATCTGATGGAGCTCCTGTTGATGATAGTACCTTGTCAGCAAATAGAGAGGATTACTTAGATAATCATCTTAAAAAAATGATTGCCCAGATTGAAAATGAGAGCCCAGTAGAACTTCAGGCGATCGGTATTGGGCATGATGTTACAAAATACTATAAAAACGCAATTACAATTCACAGAGCAGAGGAACTGGGTGAAGTATTGCTGGATGAGTTAACAAAACTTTTCAAGAACTAAATTCTGTTATAAAATAACTTAATGTTTACAGTGTAAACATTAAATAGGGAGCAGAATGAAAATAACAAAACAAAACGGGCCACCTGAAGACCTTCTTTACTTTGATGATGAAGTAAACATGACACCTGATCAGGTTGAAGATGTGGTTGAGATATTTAATACACCATTAACAGGATCATATAACTGGGACTATACAGTTGCAGATAATAGAATTAAAAAACTTTATGAACTTGGCAAAGAGTTAAATTGGAATGGGTCAATTGATCTTAATTGGGATTACACTCATCCAGCAGATGAGAAAATTGTTGANCCTGATGAGGAACTACCCCACGAAACTCTAGAAGCCTATCAGGCTCTTTCAGAAGAAGAAAAAATACTTTTTGATAGGCATTCAACTGCTGAATTAATGAGTCAATTCCTTCATGGAGAGCAAGGTGCATTATTAGTTGCATCTCAACTTGCATGCTGTGCTCCAACTTTTAATGCGAAGCTATATGCAGCATCCCAGACTTTTGATGAAGCAAGACATGTTGAGGTTTTTAATAGATATCTTCAAGATAAAATTGGAATCCATTATCCTATAAACCCATCACTTAAATTGCTTCTTGATAAAATTCTTACAGATGAAAGGTGGGATTTAAAATTTATTGGAATGCAAATTATTATTGAAGGATTGGCACTTGCAGCATTTCAAATGCTAAAAGCTATTACTAAAGATCCTCTTTTGAAACAACTTCTCCACTATGTTGTTAGAGATGAAGCTCGACATGTAACTTTTGGTATCAATTATCTAGAAGATTATATAAAAACATTAACACCTCAGGAAATAGAAGACAGAGCTGAATTTGCTTATGAGGCGTGTGTTATTTCTAGAGAAAGATTAATAAATACAAAGGCTGAACAAAGATTTTTAAAAATGACGCCTGAAGAAGCAAGAGAGTTCCAAATGAATACTAAAACCTTTGATATGTTCAGAAATTTCTTGTTTTCACGAGTTATTCCTAACCTATCAAGAATTGGACTCTTAACAGACTCTGTCAGACCAAAGTTTGAAGCGCTTGGATTGCTTGAATATGAACATGCTCCTGATGACTTTGAATGTGATTGGAGTGAGTTAAAAAAACCTCTAGAAAGTTTTGAAGATATTCCTGAAGCAATCTAAACTTTATTTAATAGGTATCTTGCTCAGTACTGCAGGTTTTGCAGAAACTATTTATATATCTCCATCTGAAGATCCATACACAGAGATACAAGAAGCTCTTATTCTTGCAAATCCAGGTGATATTGTTCATTTATCATCTGGATTATATGAACTAGAAGATAGTCTTTCCATTGATGTCAGAAATATAATATTAGAAGGTGATGGAATGAATGAAACTGTTCTTTCATTTAAAAATCAACTTTCTGGAGCTCAAGGACTATCAGTAACCTCAGATAACGTAATCCTTAGAGACTTTGCTATAGAAAATGCAAAGGGTGATGCAATAAAGGTTAAGGGAGTAGATGGAATTAGTTTTATAAGAGTGAGGACAGAGTGGACAGGTGGTCCGAGCTCTGAAAACGGTGCTTATGGATTGTATCCAGTTGAATCAAAAAATGTTCTTATAGACTCTTGTGTTGCTATTGGGGCATCTGATGCTGGAATTTATGTCGGCCAATCTGAAAATATAATTGTAAAAAATTCAATTGCTGAATTTAATGTTGCAGGAATTGAAATTGAGAACTCTTACTATGCTGATGTTTTTAATAATGTAGCGTCTAACAACACAGGCGGTATTCTAGTTTTTGATTTACCAGATATTCCTCAACAGGGTGGACATCATATTAGAGTTTTTAATAATAAATCAGTGAATAATAATACAGATAATTTTGCTCCTGAGGGCAATATTGTTGGGGAAGTTCCTAGAGGTTCTGGAATTATCATTCAAGCCAATTCTCATGTTGAAGTCTTTGATAATGATATTGGTGAAAATGATACTATCAATATTGCAGTAGTAACTTATGGATATGATACAGAAGATAAGAACTACTATCCGCACCCAAGATCAATTCAAATTCATAGTAATAGATTTGGTAGATCTGGCTATAACCCTGATCTTGAAACTGGTGAATTAGCAAAAATCCTTTTTGAAATTTCTGGTGGTGATATGCCTGATATATTTTGGGATGGAATTATGCCCCTACCCCAAATTATTTTTGGCCAACCAAAAGAAGACAAAATTGTGCTTGGTGATAATGGTGATGCATCCTTTCTGACTATTAACGCATTAAAATATATCTTGCCTTTTTTTAATCCTGTCGAAACTAATTATGAAAAATTTTCAGGTGAAATATCACCTCTACCTCCAGTTGTTATAAGTGAAACTCTATAAATCATCACTTCTTATAGTATTTACTATATTTTCTCTTTCAATAAATTCTGAAGTTAATCAATCGGTTGTACTCAATAATGAAGCTGCCTCAAAATTATCTGATTATGGTTTTTTTAGTGATTTGACTCTTCAAGTTCCAACAGATGGCGTTCTTCCGTATGACTTAAACTCACCCCTTTTTTCTGATTATGCTGATAAATTAAGATTTATTTATATACCTCAAGGTGGATATGCAGAATATCATCCAGATGAAGTATTTAATTTTCCGAATGGCTCAGTTTTAATAAAAACCTTTGCCTATCTGAATGACTTTTCTGAATCAGAGCTTGATCCTCAGTTACTAGAAACTAGATTGCTTATAAAGCATGATGATGGATGGAAAAACATTAGCTATGTTTGGAATAAAGAGCAAACTGATGCATACAAGAGTATTGCTGGGAAAACAATATCAACTCAATTCGTAAACGATTATGGAAAGATTCAAGATATTAGATATAGGGTTCCGAATATCAATCAATGTAAAGAATGTCATCAATCAGGTGAAACTATTACGCCAATAGGACCTAAAGCAAGAAATCTTAATAAAGATATTAGTTATAAAGATGGCTACATGAATCAACTTTTAAAATGGCATCAAGAGGGATGGATTCAAGAAAATATCTCTACAAATTCAATGGTTGACTGGTCAGATATCAATGCAGACCTAGATGCAAGAGCTCGCTCATATTTAGATATTAACTGCGGTCATTGTCATATTGAAGGAGGCTCAGCCGATACCACTGGTCTTTATTTAGATTTTACTGAGAACAGAAAAATTCACTTAGGTTATTTCAAGAAGCCTATAGCAGCAGGACGTGCAAGTAATAACTTAAAATATTCACTTGTCCCAGGAAAGCCAGATGAATCTATACTGTTGTATAGGATGGAATCTCTTGATCCTGGTATCATGATGCCAGAATCTGGAAGAGCTCTTCAACACACTGAAGCTATAGACCTTTTAAGAAAATGGATTCATCAGCTTTAAATTTGTTATTAAGGCCTTAAGTATTTAATATATAAAAGTAATTTTAAAGGAGTTATTTATGTCTAAGCATTCTGCAATTAATCGATTTGGTAGATCACGCAATCCTGCTTTCTCAAAGAATTTTGATCAAAGTGGATTTAGAACTCAATCTAGTAGTGAAATGAATACTGCAAGTGGTTTCAGAACTACATCATCAGTTATTGAGTCTTCAGATATTATGACTTTAGATGGAGCTGTTAATAAAACAGGAATCCTTTTAGCTCTATGTTTTGCTGGTGCTGCGGTAGGTTGGAATATTCCGGCTCTTGCGCTTCCAGCTGGTATTCTTGGTTTTATACTTGCTCTTGTAACAATATTTAGAAGCCCAACCAAAGCAGGAACTACAGCTCCTTTTTATGCACTTGCCCAAGGAGTTATGCTTGGAGGTGTTTCTCTAATGTATGAAAATCTTTTTGACGGAATAGCTATACAAGCTATTGGTCTAACTTTTGGAATACTTGCATCTCTTTTAGTTTGTTATAAAAGTGGTCTAATAAAACCAACTGAAAATTTTAGATTGATGGTTGTGGCTGGCATCGGGGGAATATTCATACTTTATATGGTTAGCTTTGTTATGAGTTTTTTTGGATCGGGCATAAGTCTCCTATCACCAACTAATGGCTCTTGGACCAGCATAGGACTATCAGTGGGTATTGTATGTTTTGCATCTTTGTCACTAGTTCTAGATTTTGATTATATTGAAGAAGGTGCAGAGAAAGGACTTCCAAAATATATGGAATGGTATGGAGCTTTTTCATTAATGGTAACTCTAATATGGCTATATTTAGAAATATTAAGACTTTTAGCAAAAATAAGAAGTAGGTAACCAAATGTCTAATGCTCTTATATTTGGAGGTATGGCTGCTATTTCACTTTTTGTATTCTTTAATCTAGGAAAAATTAAAGCATCAAAAAATCAAACAAATAGAAATAATAGGATTAATAGATTTGGCAATAATAATTCAAATAATATTATTGATGCAGAGGTAGATAAAGATGATAAAAACTAATTTAGTAAATAAAAAATTATTTAAAAGTGCGAACATTGTTTTTATATTAACTTTATCATTATTTGGTCAATTGTTATTAGCCGAAACTACTCATAATAATGCCCCAATTATTCAACCAGGAGCGCCTGGTATGGATTCAAAAAATCTTGACCCTGAAGCTGCTTCTGATATTGCCAGCACTTCTTACGTTGAAGCTGATGTAAAATTCCTTGAAGGCATGATTATTCATCATCAACAAGCAATATTGATGTCTCAATTGGCCAGCAAGAGAACAAATAATAAAACTATTATTGATCTTGCTAATAGAATAGATGTTTCTCAAGAAGATGAAATAGACTTCATGGATAGTTGGCTTAAATCAAGAGATGAAGGTATTTCTAATAAATCCAATGATCATCATATGCACATGCATATGGCCGGGATGGCATCACCGCAGCAATTAAAAACACTAGAAAATAGTGAGAGTACTGATTTTGATAGATTATTCCTTCAATTAATGATTGCGCATCATGATGGCGCACTTGAAATGGTTGAAGAACTTAAAAAATTTCCAGGATCTGCCTTTGACCCAATATTAAATGAATTTATTTCAGATTTAGTTAATGATCAAGGTGTTGAGATTGAAAGAATGAATATTATAGCCGTTAGTTTATCTGACGATCCGAGAGCGGGTTTGAGTCCTGGTTTATATATTGCAGATGAAGCAATTTTAAATATGGAGCTGATAGCGGCATTAAGAAAACCCGTTGGTTTTTTTGATCGAGATAATCCAGAAGCTAAAGGCGTTAAAGATATTGATGATGAGGATGAGGATGAAGAGAAAACAACAGAAGAAAAATCTAGAGCTTTACGCTCTCCTATTTTAAGTTTTGCAAATACAGATATGGCATTTAGTGATGATTTACTTGTAGCTGGAAGTTATCACGGCTTTAACATGTATAAAATTAATACTGAAAATGGAATTCCAAATTTAATATCTTCAGTTGTTTGTCCAGGAGGTCAAGGAGATGTTTCTATTGTTGGAAATTTACTCATTATGTCTGTTGAACAGATTCGTAGCCGATTAGATTGTGGATTAGATGGTGTTGGCAAAGATGCAAGCCCTGAGAGATTTAGAGGAATAAGGATTTTTGATATTTCAGATTTAGAAAGGCCAAAACAAGTAGGAGCGGTTCAAACCTGCAGAGGATCTCATACTCATTCAGTCGTTTCTAATGGTGCTAAGGATGGAAAAATAATTATTTATAATTCTGGAACTTCTAGTGTTAGAGACGAAGAAGAAATGGAACAATGTATTGGAAACATACCTGGTGATGATAGAACGGCTCTTTTTAGAATTGATATTATTGAAATCCCAATCATAGATCCATCAAAATCAAGAATAGTAAGCAGTCCAGCTGTTTTTGCTGATCCTAATACAGGTGCTCTAGGAGGGTTGTGGGTTGGTGGAGATCATGGTGATGATACTCAAGATACAAAAAGAACAGATCAATGTCATGATATAACAGTTTTTCCTTCTGCAAATATAGCAGCAGGAGCATGCTCTGGAAATGGTATCCTTTTTGATATAACTGATCCTTACAATCCTGAAAGATTAGATGTTGTTACTGATAAGGGTTTTGCTTACTGGCATTCGGCTACATTTAATAACGATGGAACCAAAGTTATCTTTACTGATGAATGGGGTGGCGGAGGAAGAGCTAGATGTAGAGCATGGGATCCTTTGGATTGGGGTGCTGATGCTATATATGACATAGTAGATAACAAGCTTGAGTTTAAAAGTCACTATAAAATGCCCGCGCCTCAATTAGAAACTGAAAACTGTGTTGCACATAATGGCTCCATAATTCCTGTAAAGGACAGAGATATTTTTGTTCAAGCTTGGTATCAGGGTGGAATTTCTATTATGGACTTTACTGATTCTTCTAACCCAGTAGAAATTGGATATTTTGATCGTGGTCCAATTAATAAAGATATATTAATAACTGGTGGTTATTGGTCGGCTTATTTTTACGAAGGGTACATATATGGAACTGAAATAACTCGTGGCCTGGATGTATTTAAATTAACTCCAAGTGAATTTTTATCTAGTAAAGAGATAAAAGAAGCCGCTAAAGCTATGCCAGCATCTGGTGAAAGAATTTTTAACCCTCAGCAGCAAGTGCCTATGAGTTGGTCTGAAGCTATTTCGGGTAAATAAACCTTATTGACTATGTTTNTNGGGATAGATTTTGGAGTTACCAATACTGACATTGCTGTTTGGAGCAATNATAAATATACCTTTTTCTCATTACCTTCAGAAAAAATTGATAATCATTTCCTAAGTAAAATATTTGAATTTATAAAAATTAATATTAATGATATTAATAAAATTGCAGTTACTGGTGGCAAATCTAGTGATTTAAATAATAATTTTAAAAATATATCTATATTAAAAGTTAATGAGGTTTCAGCAATTGGATATGGTGCAATGGAGCTATATAAAATTAAAGAAGATAATTTTGTAGCCGTAAGCGCAGGAACGGGAACGGCATGTATTTCTTACTCTAACAGAGAGTTTAATCATCTTGGAGGAATATCTGTTGGTGGAGGAACTCTTCAAGGTTTATCTAATTTAATTATTAAAAATAATAATGCTGATAATATTAATCAAATAGCCTTAAGTGGAAATAAAAACCAGCTTGATTTTTTAATAGGTGATGTTGTAAATGAAATAGGTTCTTTATATCCAGAAATTACAGCTTCAAACTTTGCAAAAGCAAGATCTAATAATAATCAAAAAGATGAAGATATTGCATCATCATTATCTAATATGATTGGTGAGGTTATTGGGACAGTGACATACCTAAATGCTCTTTTAATGGGAGTTGATAAGGTTTACTTTTTAGGTAGAACATCATTATTAGATTCTGTAAAAAAAGGTATTGATCAAAGATTAGCGCTTGCCGGCATTGTTGGTGAATATAACTCTGATAGAGAATTTGGAAATGCTATTGGAGCTATTGCTTATTTAAGAACTAAAATTTAAAATCAGAATTATATATAAATCTAAACAGAAACTATGATCGAATCGACCGCGGCAGTTGTAACTGATAAATCATTAATCATTACCTTTGCTATTCCCGCATTTTTTATTCTCATCCTAATTGAGTATTGCTATGGGAAACTGGTAGGAAAGAATACATATAGACTGAATGATACCTTTACAAGCATATCGCTAGGAATGATAAGTAGGTATCCTACTATGCTAAATTTAGGAGTCCAAAGTCTTATTTTTGTCTATGTCAGCAAATATCTGAATGTAGGGCTATTGTCTGTTAAGAATCCGTTCACTTGGATTGCAGCCTTTCTTTTGTATGACCTTTCATACTATTGGATGCATAGAATGCATCATGAAATAAAAATATTATGGGCTACTCATAGCGTTCATCATCATGGCGAGGACTTTAATCTTGCTACCGCCTTAAGACAAACAAGTACAGGATGGATTTGGAAATGGATTTTCTACTTACCAATGATTCTTCTTGGGGTTCCTGTGGAAGTTTTTATAACTGTAGCTGGAATTAATTTGGTTTATCAATTCTGGGTTCATACTGAACATATTGGGCATTTAGGTTTTTTAGAAAAAATATTTATTACTCCAATGAATCACGGCATTCATCATGCAAAAAATAAAGAATATATTGATGCTAATTATGGTGGTGTCTTTATTATTTGGGATAGGATGTTTGGTACTTATATAGCAAGAAAACCGGATATTGATCCAGTTTATGGAACAGTTAGTGCCTTGAAAAGTTTTAATCCTATTTGGGCAAATTTTCAGATATATACAACTATGGTCAAAGACAGTTTTAAGACTAAAAAATTAAGCGATAAGCTAAAAGTTTTTTATTCTAAAACCTATTGGCGTCCAGAAGACTGTATTGAAGAAAAAGATCCTAAAGAATTCTATGTAAAATATAATCCTCAGGTCTCTAAGGATATTACTGTGTTTGCATTCTTCCAAATGCTTTTTACTATTATTGTTTCTGGATCAGTATTATTTGTTTTGCCTCAGCACTCATACAATGAGATAGCTATATTTGGAATAACAATAACTCTAATGAGTACACTTACTGCATCTTTACTTCAAGATAATAGATATGTTTACTTTATTATTTTTGGGTTTTCTGTGCTTGGGATATTTGGTATTGAATACTTAAACCTTCTAAATATAAGCCTTATTTCAACTCAGTTATTGATGAGCCAGTTGTTTGTAAATGCTTTTGTGGTTTCTTTGATAGCTGCCTTCCAAGGCTTTAAAACTCTTCTTCTACTAAAAAATAAGAGCACTCTATAGTTTTATTTATTGGTTTCTTTTGCAGGAACTCCTGCAACTGTCTTGTTGTCATCAACATCATGTAACACCAAACTTCCTGCTGCAACTATTGAGTTTCTTCCAATAGTAATATTTCCTAGAATTGTACTTGCAGCAAAAACTGTTGCGCCCTGTTTTATATTTGGATGTCTTTTTCCTGACTCGAAACCCTTACCGCCTAGAGTAACTCCTTGAAATATAGAGACATCTTTTTCTATATTAGTAGTTTCTCCAATAACAACGCCTGTTGCATGATCAATCATCACGCTGCCAGCTATTTTTGCAGCAGGATGAATATCTACACCGAAAACTTCTGATGCCCTATTTTGTAAAAATAAAGCCATAGTATGCCTTTCGCCATTCCACAAGCAATGAGCTGCTCTATATGTTGCAAGTCCTAGAAAGCCTTTATAAAAAAGAAGTGGGGTAGAGAAATATCTGCATGCTGGGTCATGCTCTTTAAAAAACTTGAGATCATCTTCTAGTGCAGGCTCTATTTCTTCACATTCCCTATAAACATCTAAGATAAACTTCTTAATATCTTTAGCAGATAATGCATCGCTATGAAGTTTGGATGCGAGTATTGATGCAACCGCTGCCAATAAATCTTTTTGAGATAAAACTAATGAATTAAGAAATGGTCCTAATGATGGTTCAGCATCAATTCTTAAGTGAATTTCACTCTCTATCTGCTTCCATAAATTAATATCCATATATTGATTATAGGCTTTTTAAGTTCTTAAAATAGAATTAGGCAGCATCTAATGCTGCCTAATATTATTTGGATTTAGATATCAAAACGGTCAGCATTCATAACTTTATTCCAAGCAGAAATAAAATCACAAACAAACTTATCGCCCGAATCACTTGATGCATAAACTTCTGCTAATGCTCTTAATTGTGAATTAGATCCAAAAACAAGGTCTGATCTTGTAGCTGTTCTGACCTTTTCACCTGAAGATCTATTAAATGCTTCGTATGAATTTCCAGTTCCGTTTGGCTTCCACTCTACAGACATATCCAATAAAGTATCAAAATAGTCATTAGTCATTGTATCTGTATTTTCAGTGAAGATGCCATATCCGGATGCGCTTATACCTATAGATCTCATACCGCCAACCAGAACTGTCATTTCAGGTGCGGTTAGATTTAAAAGCTGTGCTTTATCTAGCATCATTTCTTCTGGTGAAACATTAACACCTGATTTATGGAAATTTCTAAAACCATCAGAATGTGGCTCAAGTACTGCAAAAGACTCTGCATCTGTTTGTTCTTGAGTTGCATCACCTCTTCCTGGGGTAAATGGAACTTTTGAACCAGTTGCCATTTCAATGCCCACATTACCACCCAAAACGATAACATCTGCAACTGAAGCTCCAGTATCTGATGAAATATTTTCATAAATATCTAATACTTTATTTAGCTGTTCTGGTTTATTAGCTTCCCAATCTTTTTGTGGTGCCAATCTAATTCTAGAACCATTAGCTCCACCCCTCATATCTGAATGTCTGTATGTCGAAGCGCTAGCCCATGCTGTTTCAACCATTTCTTGAATAGTTAAACCGCTATTTTTAATTGCTTCTGACACAGAATCCACATCATAATTTGCATTACCAGCTGGAACTGGATCCATCCATATTCTCTCTTCACTAGGAACTTCTGGTCCTACATATCTCGTCTTCGGGCCCATATCTCTATGAAGAAGTTTGAACCAAGCTTCAGCAAAAGCATCTGCAAATTCTTCAGGATTCTCGTGAAAATGTTTAGATATTTTTTTATATTCGGGATCTTCACGAAGAGCGATATCTGCAGTTGTCATCATTGTTGGGACTTTTACAGAAGCATCTTCTGCATCTGGGGCTAAATCTTCATCTGCAGGATTAATTGCATGCCACACTTTTGCTCCAGCTGGAGTATCAACTAGCTCCCATTCATATCCAAATAGTAAATCAAAATAACCGTTATCCCATTGCGTAGGATTTGCAGTCCATGCACCCTCAAAGCCACTAGTGATTGTATCTCTTCCTTTGCCTGAAGCATAAGAACTCATCCAACCTAAGCCCATTTCTTCTAGTGCTGCACCTTCTGGTTCTACTCCAACGTTAGAATCGGGACCTGCTCCGTGGCCTTTACCAAATGTATGTCCACCAGCAACCAAAGCTACAGTCTCATAGTCATTCATTGCCATTCTTCCAAAGGTTGTTCGGATATCATGTGCGCTGGCTAATGGATCTGGATTTCCATCAGGCCCTTGAGGATTGACATAAATTAAACCCATTTGAACAGCGCCAAGAGGCATGTCCAATGATTCTCTCTCGTCATTATTTTCATAACGATTATTTTCAAGCCACTCTTTTTCTAGACCCCAATGTATATCTTCTTCTGGGGCCCATATATCCGGACGTCCACCACTGAATCCAAAGGTTTTACCTCCCATAGACTCTATGGCAACATTACCTGCAAGAATTAATAAATCAGCCCAACTAATTTGTTGTCCATATTTTTGTTTAATTGGCCAAAGCAATCTTCTTGCTTTATCTAAATTACCATTATCTGGCCAACTATTCAGAGGTGCAAAACGTTGTGCTCCAGTACCTCCGCCACCTCTTCCATCTGTACTTCTATATGTACCAGCAGCGTGCCAAGTCAATCTAATAAAGAAAGGTCCATAATGGCCATAATCTGCAGGCCACCACTCTTGTGAATCTGTCATTAAATCATTTAAATCTTTTTTTAGTGCATCGTAGTCAATTTTTGCAAATTCTTCTTTGTAATCAAAACCATTTTCCATAGGGTTTGATTTTTCATCGTGCTGATGAAGAATATTAAGATTTAAGTTATTTGGCCACCAATCACGAACAGATGTACTACTTTCGCTACTATTAGTAGTTGCAGCCCCATGCATAACCGGACATTTACCTTGTATTTCGTTACTCATTTTTCCTCCAAAGAATTGTGCTTAGTATTGAGTTAATTATACTTTAACTAATTTTTATATATTGATAAATATACTATTAATGTACTTTATGTTCGATTAAAATATACATAAATGTTCTCTATCAAGCAATTAAATTATGCACTTGCAGTCGCCAAAAGATTACACTTTAAAAAAGCAGCCGATGATTGTTTTGTATCTCCTTCAACTCTAAGTAATGCTATTACAGAACTAGAAAATCAAATAGGTTTTAAAGTTTTTGAAAGAACAAATAAGAAAGTTATAGTCACTAATCTTGGTTTAGAGCTCCTTGAAAAAGCTGAAACAATTCAATTTCATATCGAAGATATAAAAAAACTTGGTGAAGAACAAAAAGCCCCACTAAGCTCTCCATTAACTATTGGAATTATTCCAACCATAGGTCCATATTTGCTTCCTCTAGTTCTTCCAAAATTAAAAAAATATCATCCAAATCTAAACTTAAAAATCTTAGAAGGTAAATCTAGCTCATTAGTACAAAAAGTTAATGATGGAGACCTGGATATGGCTATTCTTGCTCTTCCATATAATTTAGGAGGGTTATTATCTTTTAAATTTTGGGAAGAAAACTTTTATTATGTAAGCCACAAAAAGAATAACTATAAGAAAGTTGTAAAAGCAAAAGATATTAATTTTTCAGAATTAATGTTGCTAGATGATGGGCATTGTTTAAAAAATCATGTGCTGGCCGCATGTAAAATTAATGATAATCAGCAATTTTCGATGGAAGCATCCAGTCTCCCTACCTTGATTCAATTAGTTGCTAATAATATGGGTTCAACTCTTGTACCTCATATGTCAATTAAGCATTTAATTAATACCAATTCGATGATCAAAAAGGCCATACTAAATGAGCCTGGCCCTCATAGAGAGCTTGCTATAATTGTAAGGCAGACTTATTCAGATAGAGAAAATGTGCTGCTTTTGAGGGATATTTTTATAAAAGAATTAGAAAAGTATTCAAAAAATATTCAATAAAAAATGGTGGAGCTACGCGGGATCGAACCGCGGACCCCCTGCTTGCAAAGCAGGTGCTCTCCCAGCTGAGCTATAGCCCCATTATATAATGAGGTGCTATTGTACTTTAAATTATTTTATATTTGTATAATCTTTTAAATAAAAGAAAGGGTGGAAAAACCACCCTTATCTTTAGGGGATTTACTGACACCCCTCTCCCAAAAGTTAGAATTTATAAGAAAAACCTATTTTCATTGTTCTTGGTTTTTGCGCTCTAGCTCCGTCCTTAGGTGCTCTAGCTACAACATCTGCTGAATCTAATAGATTCTCGACAATCATGTAGACATCAAGATTTTCATTTACAGATTTTCTTAAATTAGTATCTACAAAATTGTGTGAATCAATATTTTGATAAGTGCCACATGCAGCAGTTGAACAAGCGCTTCCATTACTGACAAGTCTTAAATTTCCAGTTAAGCCAGAGTCACTAACAAAGCCTAAAACAATAGCCAATGAAGAGCTTGGAACATATGGAACATCATCTCCAGATGAGACAACCCCCCAGTACTCTCCATCATCATCAAAACTATTAGCGAAAGTAGCATCATTAGAGGTGAAGGTAATTCCCACAGGATAGTCTAAATTACCAACTTGGTAGATCTTAGAGCCTGAAACCTCAAACCCAGAAACATCCACCGCACCTCCGTTGAAAACATCTCCAGCATCACAGTCTCCGCCTTGAGAATTTTTACACTCAGCTTTAAGGCTTGAATAATCACTTTGGAAATAAAANACTTCAAGATTAGAAGTACCATTTAAATACCTAANACCTAGCTCCATATTATCTGCTTTCTCAGGATCTGTTNCGAACATAGGNGTCATNCCTTCATGAAAACCAGCAACAAGTTTAATATTTTCATTTAAATCATAAGTTGCACCAAACCCTGTAGATGTATAGTCACCTGATTTTGATTTTGGATATCCTGAAGCAAGCATAGTTCTTGTTGGGACTCCATCATTCCATCTATTTTCTACTTGATCATACTCTTCTGATCTATGGCCAATAGTTAATGCTAATTTACCTAATGAAATAGTATCTTCAATATAAAAAGAGGTTGCTTGAGATTCTCTTAATCTATTATTACTTCCTGTATATCCAGTACTGCAAGATCTTAATGCAGAGTTGGTTCCGTTAGCGCTCTGATCAAAGCATTCATAATCCTGGTATCTGCTCTCTGAATCATCCATGTCCCTATAGCCAACTGTAATTGCATGATTGCCTAGCTCGGTCATTAGTTTTAACTGATAGCCTTCGTTAGTATAGTATCTGTTATTGTGTTTTAGCTTTACTTCAGTAGCAATAGTTCCATCTAATATACCTTGAGCTACTGAATTACCAGCATTTGCAGCACTGATAACATTATTAATACCATTCCCTACGCCACCAATTTTCGAATTATTTGCTTTGTCTACCTTAAACCAATCTCTATGATAGTCATTACTCCATGAGGTAAGGACAATATCAAAATTATCAAAATTTCCTTTATAAGTTAATGAGGTTTGATCTCCATCATTTTTCATTTCATCATACTGAGTCATTCCATATCTTCTATGAGGATTTTTATTAAAACTTGCTTGTGAAAGACCAACATAAGACTGCTCAGACGTCTCATCAAGATCTAAAAATTTAAATGCCAATGAATGATTTCCAGATTCATATCTTGCTTTCAACATTAAATCTGACTTGTTAAAACCTGTATCACCTCCAACATTAGCTATTGAAGCAAAGCCATCACTAGAGTGATCATGAATTTCTATCAATGCACCAAAATCTCCTGAATTAACACCATAATTAGCGTGTGTTCTCATCATGCCATTTTCACCAAACTCCTGAACTAATTTTCCCGATGTTGTTTCTGGAATTGGTGTACTTATAAGATTTATTGCACCTCCAATGGTACTTGGTCCAGCAGAAATAGAGGATGGTCCTTTTAAGACCTCTACAGAATTAATCCTTCCTGAAGTTGGAAAATAATATGCAGATGCTGAGGTATATGGAGCAGGAGCTATAAGGACTCCATCTTCCATAAGTGTTACCTTGGCTGACCTATCAATACTTGTTCCTCTGATTGAAATATTAGGTCTAAGTCCGTATCCATCTTCTGTTCTAAAATAAAGACCTGGAACTGCTGACAGAATTTTATGAATATCTGTGTCAACTATCTTTTCTAGGTCCTCTTCACTTAAAACTGTTCCAGATCCTGCAAGATTTCTTGCATCTTCTTTAGATCCAATAATAGTTACAGACTCAACATCATCATTTGCTGATAATCCTGAAGTTATAGATAACATTATTAATGCAGCAAGAGTGAATAAAACTTGTTTCGTTTCTATTAACTTATTTATCATTTTTATATTTCCTTAAATTTAAAAATACTTGAGGGTGGTCATTCCTTATTTGATTTAATAACAAATCAAACAGCACACTTTCAGGGAAATAAGTAACCTCCCTCAAGCTAAATGAGAATCATTCTCGTTTATGACTGAGAATGATAATGATTCTCATTTAGAAATGCAAGGAAAATTTTGAATTATTTTTAAATGCTGAATTCTAGGTTACTTATTGCCTCGCACAGCAAAGAATATTCCTAAAACTAACAAGAACATTTGCTCACTAGTGACAAACTTTGTACTCAAACTAGTAAACCAGTCAGCGTGAGCTATATATAAAGCACATGTCATAATCACAACGACAAGGAATCCAGATAATCTTGTTAAAAGATCACCAAGTTGTTGAGCAAATAGCCCCACCACTCCTCCCAAGATAATACCTATACCTGCAGCCATCTCACCAAGAATAACTAAGTTAACCCAGAATTCAGGCATAGGAATAAAAATACTTTCAAACCAAGTAACCATTCTATGCTGCTCATCCATCATAAAAGGTGCAGGAAGCTTTCCGTAACCATGGAAAAAGAATGCTATCCCCAGTGCAAGTCTTGGCAACCAGGGAACTATATTCATAAAAGGTTTGGAGATTACATCTAGTTTGTTATTTATTTTTTTCATTATTTAAATTATTTGAGTTTCTAAAAGTATATCTTTGTCATTGCAAAGAGAAAAGCCATTAATATTAATAAAATTATCAAGCTCATCCTGCCCAATATTTATATGAACAAATATTCTACCGGTAGAAGATATTTTCTCTTCAGTAATACATCCCATTCGGAATAACTTAGCTCTTATGTTTCCTAGAGATGCCTCTAAAGAGGCCCAGCCTCTATAGATACCATTAAATAAGTCATTGTTGATTAATTCTCTTAATTCATCTATTCCAATATTCTGTTCAGCAGATATCCAAACTTCATTAGAGCTGTTTTTACTATTGATGTCAGTTATACCTTTAATGTCGCATTTATTATTTACTCTTATTTGACGAATACCATTCAAATTTAATTCATCTAAGATTTGATTAACTTCTTTTTCTTTTTGGCGGTGATCAATATCAGAAATATCAACTACATGAAGTAACAAATCAGCAGATTTTAATTCATCAAGAGTAGCCTTAAATGACTCAATAAGCTGAGTAGGAAGTTCAGAGATGAAGCCTACTGTATCTGAAAACAGTATTGGCCCTAATTCCGGGTCAATGTTCTTCCTTGTCACCGAATCAAGTGTTGCAAATAATTTATCTTCTGCAAGTTGTTTACTATTTGTTAGGGAATTAAATAAGGTTGTTTTGCCTGCATTAGTATATCCAACAAGAGCCACAAGCTTATTTCTACTTTTCTTTCTAGAATAACTATTTAATTGCTTTTGCTTATGAGCCTTCTCAAGTCTACTTTTTAAACG